>OGCQ01000126.1_pt1 | contig 148663 bp, 146 predicted proteins | sample 1570161 | NCBI WGS metagenome assembly OGCQ01 (sample SAMEA4384402, study PRJEB24528) | human gut metagenome
CTTCTACAGAGGGTGTCTTTCTTTTGTGCAATATTTTGGATTTGCTCATTTATAGTTATTAAATCAAAATCTCCGGCAGAAATTATCTTATAAACAGAAAAATACTCCCGAAGGGGCTTTCCACGTTTTAAATGTACACTAATTCTCTTAACACAACCTCTTCTGCATCATTCCATATTTCCCATGAAGAATGTTGTAAATTAGTACTATCCACAACGATAACAGGTAATTTAATTATTCGTATTTTTTCCCGATAATGTAAATCGAAACTACCATACCACCTAATATCATAATTAAGAAAATTTTATTCAAAATATCCCATAAAGCTATATTGAAACAATTGATTATTATAATACCTGCAAGAGGATATAGAACAACCGTTGCAAGTGTCCATATTTTTAAAGTTGTGCAGATGTATATCCAATTTCCATTGTTAAAAGATAAACCAACTAGATGTATTCTAAAAATTCCTTGTGAAACATAATTTATCTTGTTGGCATCATAATATGTTGGTAATATGTCTTTTGCAAAGAAACAAAACCATGCACCAAATAAAAGCATTCCCCCGGTAACTAGCAATATATCCCTTTTCATCTCAGCTAACGAACTTCCAGATACAACTAACATAATAATTTCTGTAATAGATATAAAAAAACATAACAAATATGCTAATATCCAGTTTTTTCTATGCTGGTGAATAGAATCCCTAACAGCCATATCGAGAGAGCCTACTACCAATTCCTCGATTTCTTTTTTATCAATATTTTTCTGTGTATCTATTTTTTCTCCACGTAACAATTCTGTAACGGTAACATCTAATATATCAGCTATTGGTATGAGTAATACGACATTGGGCATACTAAGACCACGTTCCCATTTGCTAACTGTTTTATCTGATACATATAATTTTTCAGCCAAATCCTTTTGAGTTAAATTCTTTTCCTTTCTTAATTCGGTTACAAATAAACCGAATTTTTCATTACTAATCTGATACATATATTCACCTCCTGCACACATATTATAATGAGAGTGTACATAAATCAATCGACCAGCAGTAGAATTGCAGAATATTAGCACATAATTCATCAAATAATCTCCCCATCATGAGCTCGACCGTGCTATCCGCTGTGGAAATAATACCGGTGCTTCTGTCTACAATGATAGAGGCATTCTCTTCTTGTAAAATACAAAAATTGTCAAATTTTAATAGTTTCTGCATTTCAGTGCATAAACTTAATTTTTTTCATGAGTTTATGCTTACTCTTTCCATGTTGATTTCAATTGCGATATTTATGTTACTGGTTCGAATGCTTATATGCTCTCCTCTGAATATGCTACCTATTTATCAGGCAGATGCGTAGAAATAAAGATGCTTCCATTGTCCTTCTCTGAATTTTTAACATTCCATGATTTTGAAATAAGAGAAACCAAAAGTGCGTTAGGTGGCACACGCAAGCAAGCATTTGATAAAACCGGCGAACACTATGAACTCCAAGCGCTCACACTGTTCAGGCCTATGTGAATGCGCTACTGGAAGCATACTTCTTCTATGACATCAAGAGATTTGATATTAAAGGAAAGGAATTCTTACGTACTCTTGGAAAGTATTACATCGTTGATATCGGACTTAGAAACTATCTGCTTGGATTCAGGGATCGTGATAGCGGACATGCAATAGAAAATGTTGTTTACTTTGAACTGCTACGTAGAGACTATGATGTCTCTATTGGTAAAGTGGATAATTCCGAAGTGGATTTTATCGCAACAAAAGTAGATGACAAACTTTAAGTTCAGGTCACAGAGTCCATGTATATCAATACACCGGTACCGGTGGCGAGGAAAAAACTATCAAACATCCGCTGTATCGACTGATTCACGATGAACCAAATCCGGAAATGCTAACATCTAATCCACAGCCTAAACCCTACCGCAATTTTCCGGCCATCCACTTTTTCTCCAATCAGACCAAAAAGTAGATATGTTTCCATATAATAAAACCGAGCTTTCCGCAAGGCTTCTCTGATGATACCAACCTTACAAAAAGCTCGGAAATACGCTACTTTTCAGTACTTGATTTTATTTTCTTGACAGCAAACAGACCGTCTCGACATACTCATCATTGTCCAAACTCGTATTTTTACCAACTTCTAAAAATCTCTTTTATGAAAATTAATTCTTACTGTTTTTCTTTACTGTACTGTGAATATTTTTAATGCTTTCCAAATATTCTTCTTCAACCGGCGATAAGTTCTGCACCTGATATTTCCGATATTCTTCTGTTGCTTTTTCAATTGCCTGTGCATGACTAATCGTTCCGGCTCCTTGCAACACTTTTTCACCTGTAGTTTTCAAAACATTATCAAGGTGTTCCACATAATCTTCCATATGCATGGGATTGTGACGCATAGCTTGAATCTCCGCAAAATCAAAATATCCCGATACAATATTATTTAGGATCTTTAACTCTTCATCATTGAGATAATTTTTGGCAATACTGATATCTTTCAATACAGGAAAATCACCAGAAAAACTTTTTAATCCCATAAAAGGCTGACTGGCGTCCGCACGCTCGTATATAACTTCTGCTGCTGTATGTCCATGTGCTGCATAGTGTAATTTATTTTGTACCATTTTAAAAAATGCAATGGATTCACTACTCTTGGGATCATAATCAACACTTGTTGCATAAAGGTCAAGTACCTGTCGGTACATCACTTTTTCAGATGAGCGAATATCCCGAATACGGTCTAATAACTCTTTCCAATAATTACCCCCACCCAGATTTTTTAGCCGTTCATCATCCATTGTAAAGCCTTTTATCATGTACTCTTTTAATCGTTCAGCAGCCCACCGACGGAAATTTGTAGCAATCTTGGATTTCACTCTATATCCAAGAGAAATAATCATATCAAGATTATAATGAATTGTATTATAGTTTTTTCCATCAGCTGCAGTTGTTCGGAATTTCCGAACAACTGACTCTTCATCCAATTCTTCCTCTTCAAAAATATGCTTGATATGCTCGCTGATATTAGATTTACTTGTCTGATACAACTCACATAATTGTGCCTGTGTAAGCCAAACGGTCTCGTCTTCAAATTTAACGTCAATTTTTGTATATCCATCTTCCGTTTGATATATGATGATTTCACTCCCAATAATATTAGGATTGTCTCTTTGATCCTCCATCTTTTACCCCTCCCTTTACCGTTCCATTAAATTCCCGATAACCTCTCTCTTAATTAAACATCTATCTTCACCTCTGTAGCAAATAGTTTCTTATTCCCTTCTCCTGGAATAAAAGATATTTTTTTACCCTTTTGAATCACTTCTATTGCACTCTCTGTCTTAGAATAAATACTTTCGGTAATGGAATATTCTTTTCCATCAGCACCAACTACATAGGCATAAAAACTTTCTGTTCCCTTTCCAACATATTTGACCGTTCCTGTAATGCGTCTAAAATCCGCATCAATAATGAGTGTCCGTGTCTCGTCAACCTGCATGCGCAACTCATTCTTGTGTGCATGATCATCCACAAGATACTGATTTTTATATTCTCTGATAATCCGATCCGTATCTGTTGCAACATCACACCCAAGCCCAAGATACAATTTCCTATCACTAATAATATAAAACTCCTCTTTGGCCCTCGTCGCCGCAACATTCATTATGTTCGCTTCGGTTACTGCCCAGCGTGCCGCTCCGCTGCTCTGCCTGTCGGCACCGAGTACAAAAAATACGATTGGAGCCTCTTTCCCCTGAAACGTATGGACAGTTCCGACATTTGTCGGTTTTCCCTGTTCATCATATCGGGTAAAGTGAATTTTCCGTAATTTCTGAGAAAGCTGATATGCCACATTGGAAAACGGTGTAATTACATAAACCACATCTTTTTCTTTTTTATCTAAGATTTTCGGATTTTTATCTATCATCTCCTTGAGCTTATGCAAAAGGAATTCTCCCTGTTCCTCGACATATTTATTGTTCGCCATTCCACCAACATCAAACCAGTCTGCTTTTCCGTACTTTTCCATTCCCTGCACCATAAATCCGTCATAGGAAATCATGTTCGAAATTGTAAACATCGGATACCGACATCTTCTATGCACCCATAGCGGAATTCCAACCCATGAATCCTCCGCCTTGTCCTGTTTTCGATAAAACCCGTACTGACTTGCCGCATCTGCTAAAATCTGTGCGGATGCAGATGCAGATAAATATTTTTCTGTCACTCCAAAATGCTCCCCCAACATATATAGGGTATTAGAATCCAACGTAAGAACCGGTTTAATCTGCAACGGATCACCGACCACCATTACATGCCTGCTGCGATAGATTGCACCGACAGCCGCCTGTGGCAGCGCCTGTCCTGCTTCATCGATAAAAAGATGCCCCAGTGTCTCAGCTCCAAGATTTTTGCACATACGCGAAAAACTGGCAAACGTAGAACTAATCACCGGAATTGTCATATTAATCCAGTTCCATGCCGCCTCAATCACATGCTTTCGATCCAAATACTTCTCCTGCTGATCCCAGACGATAATGGCCGCCTTTACATTTTTTCTGTTCTCATAAAGAAATTGTTTTCGAACACGTAATGCCATAACAAACAATTTTGACTGTGCGACACGATACGCTTCGTCAAACCACGGGTTTGATATCTGTAAATCTTCATACTCCTGATTCATATTCAGCGGTTCTGTCTTACTGTCGTTTTTTATATTTTCATATTCGCGGACTCTTTTCTCCAAATTTGAAATTTTACCTGTTTCCACCGTCTTCCAACTGTTAAACTCCTGCTTAAGCTTCTCCTGTTTTTCATTACTTTTACTCAGCCTTGTTTGCCGCAAATGAATATTTTCATTAATTTTTTTCTCCTGTTCCCTGCATTCTATATCTTCATCATTTAATTTTACTAACTGATCCGTAATCTCATTTAATCTGCTCCTATATTCCTCTTTCTTTTTCTTTCCCGCAAAGAAGCAAGGACGTTGCTCCTTGTGTACTTGAAGGCACTGGTTCATACTGTCCATATTTTTTCGGACAGCTTCTGCCCTGTTTTGTACCTCTTTCAAACTGAGATGTAACTGTTCCAACTGCTGCCCGCATTCCTGTTTATTTTCTGCAAGCTTCTTAAGTTCTACGCACAATTCATGCTCTTTCTTCTCTAATTTTTCTTGATAGCTGCCACGAACCTGTTCCATCTTTTGAGTATATTCCTGATACATCCGAACGCTATCTGCAAATTCCTGCCTTTTTGTTCGAATCGCTTTTACTTCCTCATAATGACTCAGAAATTGTTTATATATACCTTGATTCGGCAGATAATCTTCTTCCAAATATTTGTGGATATGCTTCATATTCGTGAGGATATTGCTCATATTATTCGCTTTTCCACCTTCAAGTGAAAATACTCCCCAAAACTTTTCTTCTCCCGGAACAGATTCTTTTACCAGTTCCTCTCTTTTCTTCCCGTTCTCATCTTCCAACCACTCTACCGACACCTTCGCATTCGATATCTCACAAAAATAGTCCGCTTCTTTCAGTTCATCGATTAGAAAATTGTCAATCTCCTTACTCAACGGAAGTTCGTTCACAATGTTTTGAACCGCACCATTATTCGAACTTGCAACCACGATATTATTTTCGATAATATGTTCCGGGATCTCTCCAATCGATGCATGATTAAAATAAATTGTTTTCTCTGTTCCTTTGATAAAATGGTCCGAAAGTTTCGCAATACTATACGCCTGCTGTACCACTAACTGCGCAAATATGTCCTTCAAAAGCGTCGTTTTTCCGGTTCCAGGCGGACCGTTGACACTTCTCATCTGATTGTTGTCAAAGCCGATGGATAAGTTTACCGCAACTTGCTGCATCAGAGAAAGCGCATATGTCGTATTGCTTGGAAACCTTCCCAGGGGATAATTCTTCGGCTGCAGAATTTGTTCAAACAGATGCGGATGAAAATTCACTGAATCTTTTTTGCTGTCAAGGTTCATGCGTTCCTTTTTATTTCCATACAAATAAGCATTCAAATTAACCGTTTCGATTTTTTTTGCTTTTTCCAGATCATCGATGAAAAAAGAATGCAGATTCGTCGCTTCAGTCTCGATATTTCCCAGAATCTTCATCCGGCAATTTATTATATCAACCTCATGTTGCAGGAGTTCCTTTTGCATCGCAGCATTAAACTTCGCCGAATCCCCTGCTGTCTCATCAAAATCCTGAGCAAGCTGATTTTTAAAATCTTTCTCAAATTCCCGAAACTCTTTCTCATAGGGAACTTTTTTGAATTTCCGTATGTAAGCACTTTCTGTAAAGAATGTCATATCCTCCAGAAAATTAAGATTCTTATCGAAATACAGCGCGAAACTGAACTTGTCTCCGAAACGAATATCCTCATCCGTCGATTCCAAGCCATACTCTGCATGAAGTATGTCCACAACTTCCTGAAATTTAAAAATATCAAAATAGACAACGACTCCTCCTTTTTGCCGTCGATTCCATTTCTTTTTCTCAATTTTATGCAGAAACAGAGAATAGAAATCCTGTTCCTGCAAATCATTCAGAGTGAGAATAGCCTTATCATTCAAACCGATGTCTCCCTCCGATAAATGTTCCACCATTATCCATGATTCTAAAATCTTATTTTTTTCTATCATTTATGAACAAAACTCCTTCGTATCTGTTTGAACTCTCTATCTATCTTCCGATACGTATTCACGTTTCTTCAAATGTAAAATTATGTCCCACTAACCAAAACTAACAAAGGGACTTAAAGAACCAAGTCAAAGAAAAAGGATTCTTCTATTTCTACGATATCGTCATATCATCCGAAAATGTTCCAGTGCCTCCCTTATAGCCGCTTCTTTCCCTGGCGGACACTTCGGCTGTCTAGAGTTTTCCAATTTTGACAGGTTATAATTTGCCCTCTCAATAATGCCGCATTTCTGCTTCACCTGTGCGATATACAAGTTGCTAACTTTCAATCCGCTTTGCTTCAGAAACATAATCCTTGACTTCCTCATAGATCGCTTTACTCTCCGCCGCCATCAAATCAAGCTCATCCATCTCTAATTCCACATTGATATGCTTCAACTTATTTGATTTAAGTTTGGAAAGCAACACGATACTTTCCACATGCTCCGACCACGCGAACATATCATACCCCCATGCCTCTTCTGCCTTATATCCGTGTTTCGTCAGATACCGCAGGTCTCTCGCCAATGTCTCCGGATTGCAGGAGACGTAGACCACTTTTTTCGGTGAAAGGGTTACGACAGAGGACAGAAAGGCTTCATCACTGCCGGCTCTTGGCGGGTCCATGAAGACGACGTCGGCTTTTTCGCCTTTTTCGGCCATGGAGACCATGAAGGCGCCGGCGTCGTTCTGGTAGAAGGAGACGTTTTTGATTTGGTTTCGTTTGGCGTTTGTTACGGCATCGCGGACGGCGTCCGGGTTCAGTTCGACGCTGATGACTTCTCTGGCATCGCGGGATGCGATGAGGCCGATGGTTCCGATTCCGCAGTAGGCGTCCATGACGCGTTCGTTTCCGGTGAGGCCGGCCAGGGAGATGGCTTTTTCGTACAGATTTTTCGTCTGAACCGGGTTGACCTGGTAGAAGGACTGCGGGGAGATGCGGAAGGTGCAGCCGCAGAGTTCATCCTCGATGTAACCGCGTCCGAAGAGGACAATGTCGCGTTTTCCGAGTACCATGCTGTCGGTGCGGTCGTTGACGTTCAGTACGATCGTGGTGATCTCCGGGTGGAGTTTGCGCAGGGCCTTTACGAAGTTGTTTTTTGACGGGAAGACTGGTGATACGCAGACGAGGACGACCATGATCTTGCCGGAAGCAAAGCCGGTGCGCACCATGACGTGGCGCAGGAGGCCGTAGCCGCTGTCCTCGTTGTAGATCATGATTTTGAAGCTCTTCAGCAGACTGCGGATATCGCGGATGATGGCATCGGCACGCTGATCCTCGAGCAGGCACTCATCGACCGGAACCACTTTGTGTGTGCCCTTTTCATAAATGCCGGATATGATCGTTCCGTCTTTTTTGCGTGCAAAGGCGGAATTGACTTTATTCCGGTAATGATAAGGATTTTCCATGCCAACCATGCCTTTGACCGGGACGATGCCCTTCAGAGTCTTCTTCAGGAACTGCTCTTTTTTCGCGAGCTGCTCTTCGTAGGAGAGGTTCAGATATGTGCATCCGCCGCATTTTTTCTGATAAGGACATTTCGACGATGATGAACTCTTTTTCTGCTTTCCTTTTTCCGGTGCCACGCTCTTTGTTTTCTCGATACGAACAGCTTTCTTTTTATTTTCCCTGTCGAAATACGTCTTTTTTCTTCCGTCAGATCTTTTATTCTTCTCTCTCGTGTTTTCCACTTTCTCTTACCTTCTTCCTCTATTTCGCAAACCCGCGCAGCAGCGCGATCTCTTTTGCATATCCGTCCAGCTCATTCGGTGTTTCCAGATAGAACGGCAGTCCCGCCAGCGCCGGATGTGTCACAATCCGCTCAAATGCCGCAAGTCCCAGCGATCCCTCGCCGATCTTCTCATGGCGGTCCTTATGGCTCTCAAACGGATTCTTGCTGTCGTTCAGATGAACCGCTTTCAGCTTCGAAAGTCCTACCACGCGGTCGAACCTCTCAAGCACATCATCGAGGTGATCCACAATATCGTATCCCGCATCGTACACATGGCACGTATCTAGGCAGACACCCATGTGGTCTTTTAATTCCACGCGCTCCAGAATCGCCGCCAGCTCCTCAAACGAGCGGCCGACTTCGGTTCCTTTTCCTGCCATCGTCTCGAGCAGCACCGTGGTCGTCTGCTCCGGTTTTAAAATTTCATTCAGCATCTCCGAAATCAGACGGATTCCCTCTTCCGCCCCCTGTCCGGTATGGCTGCCCGGGTGGAAATTGTAGCAGTTTCCCGGCGTATACTCCATCCGTTTCAGATCATCCGCCATCGTCATCCATGCAAACTCTCTCGTGTGCGCATCCTTCGAGCACGGATTCAGCGTGTACGGCGCATGTGCCAAAATGCGCTCGATTCCATGCTCCTTACTGTAAGAAAGAAACGCTGCGACATCCGCCTCGTCGATGGCTTTCGCCTTGCTTCCTCTCGGGTTTCTTGTAAAAAACTGAAAGGTATTCGCCCCGATGGACACCGCCTCTTTTCCCATGGCAAGATATCCTTTGGACGATGATAAATGACATCCTATTGTCAGCATAACTTTTATTCTCCTTTATTTCCAAACCACAACTCACCGATTCTCTGCGAGCCGCATTACTTAAAGCACAATTTTCCGGTACGGAATTCCCATCTCCGAGAGTGCTTCCTCCTCCCGCTTCTGACACGTAAAGAGCAGCACCTGCGTCCGGTTTTCCGCCAGCCATTTCAAAGTTTCTTTCAGCCGGTTTTCATCGTAAAACGCAAACGATTCATCGAGAATCACCGGCAGCTCCTCCTCGCCGCAGAGCACATCCATCGCCGCCATGCGGAGCGCAAAGTACGCCTGCTCGATCGTGCCGCGGCTGACCTGTTCAAGCGGCACATATTCGTCTGCGGTGTGAAGGCCGATCCGCAGATTCTCATCCATATTCACCTGCAGATAGCGGCCATTCGTCAGCGATGACAGCGTTTTTGACATCTGCTGTTTTAAGCGGTCGCCGATCCGGCTCTGCATCTGTACGGAGAGACTCTGGATCGTCTCCCCCGCCAGGGAAAGCGCATCGAGTTCTTCCTGCAGATGATCTTTTTCCGTCATGAAAATGCAGAGCTCTTCGTATTCACTCTGCAGGTTCGACAGCACCGTCTGTTTCTGCCCCAGCTCCTGCTTCAGGCGGTCCACATTCCACTGCTGGCGGCGGATCGCCTGCTCCTCCGGCTCCGTCACGACCTGCTCGACCTCCGTTTTCCGGTGACGGAACAGACTGTACGCCAGATACAAGAGCGCCGCAATCGCAAGCCCGAGTCCCGTTCTCGTCAGCAGCGAATCAATATGGAAGAACTGCAGAATGCATAAGAACAAGAGAAATCCAGCCAGCGCCACGCACGCGGCACCCCATTTGCGGCTCTTCCGAGATTCTTTTTTCATCTTCCGCACCCGTTCGATCGGCACATCCTTCTGATAAATATCCCGCTTCATCTGCTCTTTCGCCTGCTGCAGATTCTCCTCGCTCTGACGGCACTCCTCCGTAAAAACGGAAATTTTCGTCTCAAGTTCTTCCTTCCGTTTTTCCAGTCCCGCCAGCGTCTTTTTCTGTTCCTGCTCCAGGCGCTTTCTCTTCTGCTTCAGCAGATCCAGCGCCGCCGCCACATCGAGCTCTCCATCGCTGCTCCCCTGGTAATTTGCCATATAGTTCCGCAGCTCATCCGCAAGCCCTTCCTCGGTTCTGCCTTTTAACTGCCCGATCGAAGCCGTATTATCATACACAATCTCACTGACACCGCCGAGCAGCATGGAAAGATCGCCGTCCTCCACGGAGAGCACCTCGCCGTCCGTCAGGCACACCAGCTTTGCATTGGCGTTCTGCCGCCCGAAATTCCGGGTCAGGCGGAACCGTTTGCCGCCGCTTTCAAGCACCATCTCTCCCGCATAGTATGCCGGATTTTCCCATGGCTCATAACGACTGTAGACATCATTTTTTGCCGCCCGCCCCCGGCCGCGTGTCATGCCGAACAGCATGCTGCGGATGAAAGTATGGACGGTCGATTTTCCGCTCTCATTTTCCCCGCTGATGAGCTGAATCCCATCGGAAAATTCCAGTGTGCGGTTCTGCATTTTTCCAAAATTGCGGATTTCCAGTTTTTCTATTTTCATCTTCTACGCCTCCCGCAATCTTTTTTTCAGCCGTTCCTGCGTGCCGCCAGCAGCGCCTCGAGACCATAGTCGAGCGCCTTCTGTGACTGCGCATCCGTCTTTGTTTTAAACGCTTCAATATAGGCGCTGATCAGACTAGCGCCATACGTTTTCTTCAGCTGTTCCAGATCGTACGCCGGACGTGTTTCATCCTCCACGGAGATGACTCTGCCGCAGTCCAGCAGCCGTTTCGGAGAAAATTCCAGCTCGGCGGCGCGGTGTCCCGTCAGTTTCAGACGGATGATTTTTCGGATCTTTCCATCCTCCCGCAGCGCCAGTTCCTGTTTCAGCTTTGTCTCAAGCGCATACTGCGTCAGATCCTCGGTCACATTCAATACCAGATCTTCGTATTCATACTGCGCAAACGGCACAAACTGAATCCGCGTCCCATGCTCGTCCACCGTTCCGCGGATGTACCCGTGCGGACCCATCTGTGTCTCATCCGTCGGCTCAAGCGCGCCTGCGTACGCCATTTTGTCCGGAACCAGAATCCCCGGCTTGTGGATATGCCCGCACGCGATATAATCAAATCCCGCCTGCGCCATGCGCCCCGGATTCCACGGCATGTGGCGGGCATCTCCGCCGTGTGCGAGCAGCAGATGATACTTCATCTTCCCCTTCGGCGTCACATCGTCCAGCCGGTTTTCCAGGATCTCTTTTTTATCATAGCTGCATCCGTAAACCGCCGTCTTCTTCTCCGGCACTTCGACGCACTCCGGCTCCGGCGACAGCAGCAGCACCACGTTGTCCGCCCAGTCGAAGCCGCGGTAAAAACTCTCCCGCTTCACATAATCGTGGTTTCCGGCAATCAGCACGACGATCGTCTCCGGGATGGACGCAAAAAGATCGTTGACCTCTTTCAGTTCCCGCAGAAGCGGCTGACGCTGAAACAGATCCCCGGCAATCAGCAGAAAATCCGGCTTTTCCCGTCCGACGAGGCGGATGATCCGCCGAAAACTCTCCCAGATGGATTCCCCGCGCTCCTCGCTCCAGGGAAATCCCGCATCCGGCTGCATGCCAAGATGCACGTCCGCAATATGAATAAACCGCATAGGCACATACCCCTTTCTGGATTCATTTTCTCTATTACTACAATACGGACGTCAGGTGCACCAAATCCACATTGGATTCCACTGCACCCGGCATCCGTATTTTTTAAGTTTCTATATCACTTTTCGTAATTACAGCTCGCAGTTGTTTACTGTTCTCGGGAACGGGATGACGTCGCGGATATTGCCCATTCCGGTCAGATACATGACGCATCTTTCAAATCCCAGTCCGAATCCTGCATGGTGGGTAGAACCATATTTTCTGAGGTCCAGATAGAATCCGTAATCTTCCTCAGCAAGTCCCAGCTCTTTCATACGGCCAAGCAGTTTCTCGTAGTCGTCCTCACGCTGGCTTCCGCCGATGATCTCTCCGATGCCAGGAACCAGACAGTCCATAGCGGCAACGGTCTTGTTGTCATCGTTCAGCTTCATGTAGAACGCTTTGATCTCCTTCGGATAATCGGTAACGAAAACCGGTTTCTTGAAGATCTGCTCGGTCAGATAACGCTCATGCTCGGTCTGCAGATCGCATCCCCAGTATACTTTGTAATCGAATTTGTCGTTGTTTTTCTCCAGAAGCTCGATAGCCTCGGTGTAGGTTACACGGCCGAACTCAGAATTTACGACATGGTTCAGACGCTCGATCAGTCCCTTGTCCACGAAACTGTTGAAGAACTGCATTTCTTCCGGTGCATGCTCCATAACGTAGCGGATGACATATTTCAGCATTGCCTCAGCAAGCTCCATATCGTCCTCCAGATCAGCGAAAGCGATTTCCGGCTCGATCATCCAGAACTCTGCTGCATGGCGGGTGGTGTTGGAATTTTCTGCACGGAAGGTCGGTCCGAAGGTGTAGATATTGCGGAATGCCTGTGCAAAGGTCTCGCCGTTTAACTGTCCGCTTACGGTAAGGCTTGTCTTCTTTCCGAAGAAGTCCTGTGTGAAATCAACAGCGCCGTCCTCGGTTTTCGGAATATTGTCAAGATCCATGGTGGTTACCTGGAACATCTCGCCGGCTCCCTCGCAGTCGCTTCCGGTGATCAGCGGGGTGTTGACATAAACGAAGTCTCTCTCCTGGAAGAACTGATGGATCGCATAGGCGCAGAGGGAACGAACACGGAATACTGCCTGGAAGGTGTTGGTTCTCGGACGCAGATGGGAAATGGTACGAAGGTATTCCATGGAGTGGCGTTTTTTCTGCAGCGGGTAATCCGGTGCGGAAACGCCCTCTACGGTAACTTCCGCCGCCTGAATCTCAAACGGCTGTTTTGCCTGCGGGGTAGCAACGAGGGTACCTTTTACGATGATGGCTGCGCCGACGTTCATTTTGGAAATCTCAGCGAAGTTTTCCATCTCATCGTGGTATACGATCTGCAGGGTTTCGAAATAGCTTCCGTCGTGCAGAACGATGAAACCAAAGGTTTTGGAATCACGTACGCTGCGCACCCAGCCGCCTACGGTTACTTCTTTGTCCAGGTATACTTCCCGGTTTTTATAAATCTCTCGGATGGTTGTAAGTTTCATTGTCTTTTTTCTCCCTAAATATTCATAGTGCTTTCTTTATTCTAGCACTTTTTGCGTCATTAGAAAACCCCGCAAATCACTCGATCTTTACTTTTTTAATATAACTGATGAAGACATTGCCGTTCTGTGCGAACAATGCATCGCTGTCATCGTCAGAAAGTGCAGTTGTCTCGCCCGTTGCCGGGTTATACAGCCAGGAATTTCCAAAAATATCGTATCCGGTCAGAAGCAGACTCTCGTTCGCGCCGGTCTTTACAACAACGCCGTAGCCGCTGCTGATCATGTAGAGAATTTCTTCTCTTGTGCAGCCCGTCAGGTTCAGCAGTTCGTAATCATCACCGAGTGACTCCTTCAGCACGTTTTCGTCCAGAGATGCACTCTGGAACCCCGACGGCATCGTTGTCTCGTCGAGGCGCATGCCCTGCTGGCGGTTTCCGCGCTCCCACACATAGGACTGGCTGCTGTTCAGCACAACGCCGACATTCTCATCGGCAAGCTGTACGGCCTCGGCCGGGGAGCTTAAAATGGCGATCAGTTTTCCTTTTCCATATACATAGTAAAGATCTGCGCTGCCCGTGTCGTACGACATCGTAAGATCGGTCCGTAAGGTTGAATAGATATATTTCGGTGTCAGTGTCAGAAGCGACTGTGTTTTGCCGCTCGTCGAGAATTCCAGAAGGAACTGCTGCTCTCTTCTGTCGTCCACCGTTGCCAGGCGGCCCGTCACCAGTTCCTGGCTCTGCTGCTCGCCGTTCATGATGTGATCCTCCGGCGCATCCGCATAGCCGTTTTCCTGGCGTACCACGCGGTCCAGCTCCAGAAGGCCGTCCGAAATCGACACACCTGTCACATAATAGCCGTCCTGGTGATACTCTTTTTTCACGTTTCCGTCGATGCTGACAATCCGCACCGTATGCATAGCGAAAACTTCATTGCCGGAAATATCTTTTAAAATATCGCTGTCGTTTGCCATACCATAGACAAAGTCTTCATTGATAAAGCCAAGTGCCCGGATCTTCTGTCCGTCATCCGCCGCAAAGCGCTGCGTTTCCCCGCTCTCCAGGTTCATCACGGTGATGTTCATCGCACTGCTTGCATTGTCCGCATCCATCCACGCGATGCTCTCCTGGCTTTCCGATACTACAAAGCAGTCCTCCGGGATACTTTCCCGGACCACCGTCGTCGTGCCGGTTTCAATATCTACCTTACACAGGTTCTCATTCAGATAGAGATACATCTCTCTCTGCTTGTTGACGTAGGAGAGGCGGTCGAGCTGTTTTTTCAGCATCTCGTAGGAAATATCCGCCGGAACGAAAATCTCCTCGGTTGCCACATTCCGCTCGGCGCGATAATAGTAAACGGCTGCTCCCACTTCACCCTCGTGGTTTCCGCGGTTCATATAGCCATAAACAACAAACGTCACATCGCCCGCATCATCCACACGTACAATGTTGACATCATGCTCTCCGTGCTGTTCCCGGTCATCCATGCTGCCGTTCTCACGGAAGCTGAAAACGCGGATCGTCTTGTTGGCGCTGCGGTTGTAGCACCAGAGATCACCGTTTACTACAAATGCGACAATATCACCTGCCGTATTCGTCACATACTTGGTATCCTCGCCGGTCACACCGAGGTTAATGCCGGATTTCGTCAGAACACCAAGCTCCGGATCAAAGATCTGCTGTGCGCTCCGCTCGAAGTCCAGCAGAATAATCTCTCCGTCGGACTCTCGCATCCGGTAGAACTCGCTTACGGTATAATACTCCGTCTGTCCGTTCTCATCCTGCGCACTGATCATGTACTCCTGTGTGATGCTGGTCGTCGTCTCATTCGCTTCTTTGATCTGCTGCACCGGCTGCTGTACGATCGTCGGTGCGAGGCTTCCCCAGGAAATCTGGTCGAGGCTGGAATGAATGTTGACATTGAGGAACGAAGAATTATCCCCCGTCTCATCCGGCTCAAGCTGCGGAACGAGCGCTTCCGCCTGCGTTTTATCCAGGCATGTCTGCGCAAACATCTGCGTGTAGGCCAGATAATCGCCGACCTCCACGCCGTTGCGCTGTACAATGCGGGTGTAATACCAGGCAGACTGGCCGTTTCCGTAGGCAACCTCGAGCTTCAGCGTATATTCCTGATTCATCAGAATCGCGGTCTCTAACTGGAAGTCTGCTTTCAGATAGCTTCCGTCCTCGTCAAACGATTTCAGCACCGAGTTTTCAATCAGCGCTCCGCCGTCTGTGCTTTCCACCGTATAGGTCACGTTTTTAATTTTCTGTCCCTTCGCATCAATTTCCAGCGTAAGCGAACGGTCCGTCGGCAGCGGTGTCAGGTTTTCTCTTGTCGTTACGCCGTTCATCTCCTGGAGGTATCCGTACATGCGGTTCACTGTCGTGTCCGCGGTCTTCATGTACAGCACCGGAAGACTCGCTGCGTCCAGATCGGTCGCATTCTCCGTCGTCTCGTGGCTCATCAGGTGTGTGAACACACCGACTGATGCGGCAAAAACAAGAAAAAGGATCAGAATCCTTGCTGCTCTTTTATTCATCACGGCTCCTCCTTTTCTGTGAGGAGGTCTGCCAGTGTCGGCTTCACATGGTACGCTTCCATGCACGCTTTCAGTTCTTCCGGCAGTTTTTTCGAGCCTTCCTGGCGTTTTACCGCGCGAATCAGAAGGTTCTTCGGCGTGTGCTCCATGTCGATGAATTCGAGAATCTGTGTCTCATAGCCTGCATTCTCCAGAAGCTTTGCCCGGATTCCGTCGGTCAGAAGCGCCGCCATGCGCTCTTTTAAGATGCCGTAATCCATGATCGGATACAGTTCTTTGTTTGCAATCTGGCGGTTCAGCTCATGCTGGCAGCACGGAACGGAAAGAATAACTTTTGCATTCCATTTAACGGCCTTTTCCAGCGCATAGTCAGTCGCCGTGTCGCACGCGTGCAGCGTCACCACCATATCGACCTCGTCGCGGCCGGTATAAGAAGCGATGTCACCCTGGTAGAAATGCAGCTTTTCATAGCCATATTTCTCTGCCAGTCCGTTGCAGATTGCGATGACATCCTCTTTCAAGTCAAGTCCGATGATATTGACATCCAGTTTTTTCAGTTCGCGGAAGTAATAATACATCGCAAACGTCAGATACGATTTTCCGCAGCCGAAATCGAGAATCGTGATCTCGCGGTCCGATGGGAGCTGCGGCAGGATATCTTCGATGAACTCCAGAAAGCGGTTGATCTGGCGGAACTTGTCGTAGCGGGTCCGCACGATTTTGCCTTCTTTTGTCATAACACCGAGATCCTGTAAAAAAGGAACCGGAATTCCTTCTTCCAGAATATACCGTTTCTTCCGGTTGTGCGCCAGATTGACGGGTTTGCCGGTTCCTTTCATATGCGGTTTCTTTTTGATCGTCATCGTTCCCTTTTTGCTGACCAGAACGGATGCTGTGCAGGTGTCGGATTCGAGCTGCATCTGCTTGAAGGTTCCGTTCATCCAGTCGCTGATCCGGGTGATCACGTTGTCTTTTGTCATATTTTTATGAAACTCCTTCGTGCCGACGGTCTCCTGGCACTGAAAGAGCAGTTTTCCTTTTATTTCAACCGGGCGTATTCTCACTTTGGACACTTCACTGTCCCCTCTTGGGCCGCTGATCGTGATACGGTACAGCCCTTCCCGGATTTCATCCTGTAATAATTTCTGTAATTCCATTTATACTCTCCAAACTTTCTGAATCGTTTGTAAACATGTGTAATAAAGCCCCTTACAACCCCGCTAATATTGTAATCTGTTTTCCGCAAAACCACAACAGAAAAATTATTAAAAATGTGTTACCCTCTTATTACTTTATGGCGCGGTTTAAAGCCACAGATTGTAATAATGTTTCCTCCTGCTCCGCCTCCGGAACATTTCATTATAAAAAAGAACGCCGATTAAATCGAGCAGTTCCTCTTCTGCCGTTTTCTCATCCTTCCCGCCGTTTTCCCTGCTGTACTGACGTGCGATATTCCGGCAGGTGTGCTCCATCATGAGCCGGTCCGGGAATTCGTCGTACATCATGCTGCCGCGGTAATCCATGCGGTCACACTCTGCCTCCACCAGCCGCTGCAGATCAGATGCCGTCCGGGAATAATACGACTGCATCCGCTGCCGTTCCCGCGCTTCCTGCTGCTCCTCCATACTTCTTCCCCATAAGGGCTGTGCCGCAAAAAACGGCTCCGGCCGCTCCATCGGATTTCCCTGATAGGAATTTCTTCTATTTTCATACACTCTATCCTGATTCATGCCTGTTTTATTTCCTTTTTGCTCTTCCTTATACCATATGCACATCGCCGCCATTCTGCCGTTTCCCAGATCTCAAACACAATTTCACTTGCCAAAACCGCCGTTCCGTACTAAAATACAACCTGTATCTATTTTTCCGATACATCATATAGGAGTGAATATCATGAATCTGAATATGCAAGCTTTTAACATCAACACGCTGCTTGGCGGTCTCGATAAAGTCCGGGACGTCATGGGTGTTTACCAGCAGCAGCTTCTTCTGATTGTGATTGTTTTTGCCCTGCTGAACTGTTTCTTCGGCTATGCGCTCCGCAAGCTCTGGAGCGTCATTCCCGGATTTTTTCTCGGCGCGGCCGCCGGTTATGCAGCGGGTACCTACACGAATCAGACCACGACGATCACCCTGGCGCTTGCCGTCGGTACCGGTCTTCTGACCGCAATCATTGCCTTCGTCCTCTACCGGATCGGACTTTTTCTTCTGATCTGCGGGCTCGTCGGCTTTTGCCTCTGGCATCTCGTTAATCCAAACGATATCACAGGTTATGGACTCGTCGCCCTCGTCGCTTTCGTGATCGGCCTGATCTGCGTTCCGTTCGAACGCATTTCCGTAATCCTGGTCACCTCCATCTGCGGCGCCCTCACAACGATCCGCATGGCATATTTCTTCAAGGACCTCGATCTGAACATGATGTTCTGGATTGTCTCTGCCATTCTCGCCGCAGCAGGCATGCTCTTCCAGTTTAAACCGTGGAAAGAGGCGGACTACTGGGAGGATGACGACGAAGAAGAACGCGAACACCGTGCAAAAGCGCGCGCCAGACGGAAGCGCAGATCCGGTTTCGATCCTCTTCCATCCAGAAAGAAGAAAAAGAAACGCCGCGGCTCCTCTTCCTCTTCTTCCGGCAACGCAAGAGATCCGTACCGCAGCTATCAGAAACCGTCGAACCGTACCCGTGTTTCGCAGAACACCATGTACGATTTCCGTTTTGTTCCGGAAGAACCTGACGATGACGACGATGAGAAAGATCTTCCGAAAATCATCCGCCGCCGGCCATCCGCAAAACCGGCCGCTCCGGAGGAGTTTGACGAAGAAGAAACATCCCCAAAAGCTTCCATGGGCGACACGAAGCCGTATACCTCTCCTTCCAAACCGCAGATCACCGAGGACGGCATCCCGGATGTCGATCTCTCCGCGATCCGGCAGCAGATTTCCGAAGAGGTACAGAGAATTTACGAAGACGATCAGAACTCGTAATCCGCACTGCAGCGCAGAAAACCCGGCAGGCAAAGGAACATTCCCTTGTCTGCCGGGTTCATTTTTTATCCTGATTTTCAGTTATAAAGATACTTCTGATTTGTCTCCAGATCGATCGTGTCTTTGTCGATCCACTGATATCCCGTATCGATCTTCTGATCTACCGGAAGTCCCTGAATCGCGCGGACGGCCGCCACGATTGCCGCATAGCCAAGACCGTACGGATTCTGCGTTACGGTACCGTACTCGCGTCCCTCCTGGATCGCTTTCTGCTGTTTTTCACCGGAATCAAAACCGACAATCTGAATCTGCTCAGTATTTTCCATATCCGCCAGCGCATCCAGCGTCTGGTCTGCCATGTCTTCGTTCGTACAGAAGATGCCCTTCAGAGCCGGGTAGGTTTCAAGTGTATTTTTCAGCATGTCCGCGATGGATTCTTCTCCATCTCCGTAATTCACCTGAACCACTTTCACGTCGGTATATTTTTCTTCGATCTCTTTTTTAAATGCTTCCACGCGCTCTACGCTGCTCTCGGTGTTGTACTGATGTGCAACAATCGCAACCTCTCCGCTGTTGCCGATGGCCTCGCAGAGATGATCTGCCGCAAGCTTTGCTGCCGCTGCGTGATCAGTCGCACATGTCGAGGTGATCAGATCACTCTCGATACCGGAATCCGCGATGACGACTGGAATCTGGCTGTCGGAAGCCTCTTCCATCTGTGCCTGTCCCGACTGCTGGTCAATGATGCCAAGGATCAGCGCGTCCGGATTTTCCGAAATGACAGAGTCGATGATATTGATCTGAGAGTTGGTGTCACTTTCATTTTCCGGGCCTTCAAATGTCATATAAACTTTGTCGTTTCCGTTGTAGCCAAGCGAGGCGTTCAGATCGTCAAGTGCCTGCTGTGCACCGGCTTTTACGGCTTTCCAGAAACCGGCACTTAAGTCTTTTGCAACCACGGCGATGTAAGAGCCTTTTTCAACGGTAAGTCCATCCACGGTGTCATACAATGCTTCCATGCCGTCCTTGTGCGGAACGGTGATTTCTATTCGTTTTTTGTCTGCTTCTTTTCCTTCATCTCCAGAGCTTTCAGAAGATGTGGATGCACTGGCTGACTCTGCTGTAGAATCTGCGCTGGACGATGAGGCCTCCGGGCTTTCTTCTGCCGCCGGAGTTTCTGTCACTTCCTGAGACGACGATGCTGCGGTGCTCTTGTCTGTCACTGCTTCTTTTCCGCATCCAGCTGCCGAGCACAGCAGGATTCCGGAAAGCAGTACTGCAATCATTCTGCGTTTCATAATTCTCCCTTTCTGCTTTGCCTGATGAATCATTTTCCATTATTTTTTACAGTTTTGTTACATAACCTTTCTCTATTATACACAAACCGTAAAAATAGTCCAGTCCTGTTTTCTTATGATTTTCTGAACTTTTTTGCAATTTCACATAGCTCTGAATAGTTACACAAAGCTGTGGAAGATTTCACCTTCTGGTTTTACGGTAAACGAAAGCCGTTTGCCTGTCCGCGGATGCTTCAGCTCGAGATGATGCGCGCACAGCGCCAGAGATCCTTTCTCTTTCGCCCCATATTTTGCATCCCCCGCCAGCGGATATCCCGCATGGGAAAACTGGACGCGGATCTGGTGGTGGCGGCCCGTTCCGAGGTGGATCTGCACCAGGGTTCGGTTCTCCTGTGTCCTTATCACTTCATATTTCAGCACCGCTTTTTTCGCTCCGGCGGTGCCTGGCTGTACGACGCGGGATGTGTTGCTCCGTCCGTCTTTTACAAGGAAATCCTCAAACTTCTGCACGCCCTGTTTTTCGATTTTTCCCTCACAGACGGCGAGATACTCTTTCTTCATTGTCCCGTCCTTCACCTGCCGTCCCAGTTTTCCTGCGGCGTCTTTGTTTTTCGCAAACACCAGCACGCCCTCAACCGGCTGATCGAGCCGGTGAACGACCGCCAGATATGGAATCTGAGTCCGCGCCTGTCCCGGTGTTTCCGCCCTTGTCTGCTTCGCCAAATAATTCAGCAGCGCATGCTCCAGATCCATCTGTCCCATCCGCGCATTCTGCACTGCCATACCCGCGTGCTTGTGAACAACAAGAATATCGTTATCTTCCATTAAAATATCTTCTCTGCAAAATCCAGCCACTTTCTTCTCCTGTTCTGACTTCTTATTTTCGATACACGGATTTCTCCGCTGTTATGCTTTAAGAAGTATGCACCATTTCCGCCGCATCTGTCAAGAAAAACATGCCCGGCGGACGAATTACACAACACAGAAAGCGATCGCCATACCAATCATTTTTTCTGATACAGCGACCGCTTTTTCTTTATTTTCCATATTCAGTTTTTTCTCTACTTTCAAGGATTTTCACTGGTTTTCTTTCTTTACCGATCTGTGATCTTTGTTTTCGCTTTCGTTTGATATTTCAAAGATCGTTTCTCTTCCATTTCCCTGTTGTAGATTTTCTTTTTTTCGGGAAGATGTTCTTTTTCAGAGGCTTTTCCTTTGCGGTTAAGATTTCCACTCCGAAAATCTTTTCCTTAGGATTTCCTAAGATCTGCTCTGATCTCATGTTTATCAAAAGGTTTTCTTTCGAACTTCTTTTGTATGGATCTTTATCTCAGGTTTTCTTTCCTTTCGGAAGTCTCTCATCTTAAGAACATCTTCCTTTTCCCTTTTTTTCCATTCTTCTATAGAAGATTTCTCGTCTCTTTCTATGAAAATGGTTTGTTCTCTTGAAAAGGGGGTCCCAAGTCTTTCTCTTTGTACCTCTTGGTTAGGTTTTTGTTTTCTTGTTTCTTTGTGATTTTAATATAACAGATCCGCCAGTATTTGTCAACACATTTTTAAAATATTTTTACTGTTTTTTTATATCACTTTTCCTTTTCTTAATTATTGTGTTTATTTTCTGAATTTTATATTGTTTTCTGATATTTTATTTCAAATAAGTGCGCAGAAAAAGAGCTATGAAACAGACTTTTCTCCTGCCACACAGCTCTTTCTCAAATACTTATCCTCTATAATAGTTGATCAGGCATCCCTTGCGGATGATTTCTCTCTCATCATCGGTCAGCGCGCCTAACGTCATCTCGAACGGAACAAGTGCTCCGTCTTTTACAACGTACGCTTTGATCACATCAGCTTTCTCTTCTACTGCCTTGCGGATCTCCGGTACAAAAAGGTAATCTCCGTTTGCAAACGGCAGATCTCCTGCCGGGATCAGGAATGGAAGCATGCCCCAGTTAATCAGGTTGGAGCGGTAGCGCTTCGTTGCATACTCGTTGGCGATGTTTGCCCAGCCGCCTAATACCTTCTGGCAGGAAGCTGCCTGCTCACGCGCAGAGCCGTCGCCCGGTTTTACAGCGAAGATGGTGGATCCGACACCGACGTTTGTCTTGTCGATATCCGGGTACTGGGTGTGAATTGCTGCAAAGACCGGTTTCAGTTCCGGAAGTGCCTCTGCCGGGCAGTTGCCTTCCTGGATGGCTTTCTCTGCAACCTGTACTTCTTTTGCACGTCCCACATAAGCCGGATCTTTTCTGGACAGGGTAAACTCTGCCAGTCCAAGCGGGTTGGAACGGAAGGACGAAGTCTCGCCGGATGGAATCAGCTCGTCGGTGGTCGTAACCGGATCATGGATCTCAGAGACAACCTTCAGAATCAGGTTCTCAGCAAGCTGCGGCATTGCCGGCCAGTCTTTGATGTTTGGTCCGAACTGAATTTCAACAGATGGATCTGCCACGCCCTTGCTGTCGAAGACACGGTTCTCGTAAATCTTCTTGTCGAAGTGGTATGCCGGTTTGGTATACGTTCCGGTAAACTCATCTGCTGCAGTCAGAAATCCCTTGTTTGCTGCGGTTGCGGCGATGGAACGTGCATCCATCAGGGCAACGGAAGAAATCTGTCCGTTCTGGATTTTGGATCCCTCGCGGTTCGGGAAGTTTCTGGTGGAGTGACGGATTGAGAATGCATTGTTTGCCGGGGTATCGCCTGCGCCGAAGCACGGTCCGCAGAATGCAGTCTTGACGATCGCACCGGTCTCCAGCAGGTCTGCCAGTTTTCCGTTTCTTGCCAGCTCCATATAAATCGGAGTACTTGCCGGGTAAACACTTAAGGTGAACGCATCGTCGCCAATGCTGTGGCCTTTCAGGATATCGGCTGCGTCGCAGATGTTCTCAAATCCGCCGCCGGCGCATCCTGCGATGATTCCCTGGTCTACCAGGAGTTTTCCGTCGTGTACTTTATTTTTCAGAGTGAACGGAACTTTTCCGTCGAGGCTGATGGCTGCTTTCTTCTCTACATCGTTCAGGATGTCATCGAGGTTTGCTTTCAGCTCTTCAATGGTATAAACATTGCTCGGATGGAACGGCATCGCGATCATCGGTTTGATCTTGTCGAGTTCTACTTTTACAACGCCGTCATAGTAAGCAACCGCGCCAGGATTCAGCTCTTTGTAATCTGCGCTTCTGCCGTGGATCTGATAGAACTCGCTGATCTTCTCATCGGTTCTCCAGATGGAGGACAGACACGTTGTCTCGGTTGTCATAACGTCCACACCGATCCGGTAATCTGCGCTTAAGGAAGATACGCCAGGTCCTACGAACTCCATAACTTTGTTCTTTACGTAACCATTTGCAAAGACTGCACCGATGATGGCAAGTGCAATATCCTGCGGTCCTACGCCCGCCTGCGGTGCGCCTGTCATGTAAATTGCGATCACTCCCGGCATAGCGATATCATATGTTTTGGAGAGAAGCTGTTTTACCAGCTCCGGTCCGCCCTCGCCCATGGCCATGGTTCCGAGTGCACCGTAACGGGTGTGGGAATCGGATCCGAGGATCATTTTTCCGCCGCCGGCAAGCATCTCGCGGGCAAACTGATGAATTACTGCCTGATGAGGCGGTACATAGACGCCGCCGTACTTTTTCGCACAGGTAAGACCAAACATGTGGTCATCTTCGTTGATGGTTCCGCCGACTGCGCAAAGGGAGTTGTGGCAGTTGGTCAGCACGTACGGTACCGGGAATTTTTCCAGTCCTGACGCGCGCGCGGTCTGAATGATTCCAACAAAAGTAATGTCATGCGATGTAAGTTTGTCAAATTTGATCTGCAGATTTTCCATGTTGCCGGAAACATTGTGGTCTTTTAAGATTCCATAGGCAATGGTTTCTTTTGCAGCATCCGCCGGACACGGCACAGCGCCGGTACGCGCTTTGAGTTCCGCGCGGCCTTCTTCTGTATCCGGGATGATGTCGATTCCGTTGACAAGGTATGCACCTGTGTTCAGTAATTCAATCATGTCGTTCCTCTCCTCTTGTTGTTGATAAAATGTCAGGGTCAAAAAGTCTTTTGACCCCTTCGATACCCGGATTGCTCCGTGCTTTGCACTCCCGCAATCCTGTACGGCTCTGAACGGTTTTACAGATTTTCGCTGTTGTTCATATACGTCATGTAGCTTACGACCATCATGGCAATTTTAAAGGTCAGCGCATCGTCAAATTTACGAATGTCGAGTCCTGTGCTCTTCTCGAGCTTCTCCAGACGGTACACCAGAGTATTTCTGTGTACATAGAGCTGACGGGATGTCTCGGACACATTCAGGTTATTTTCAAAAAATTTATTGATTGTGGTCAGTGTTTCCTCATCGAACGTATCCGGCAGATTTTCGCCGAAGACTTCGGTCATAAACATTTCGCACAGCGGAATCGGGAGCTGATAGATCAGACGGCCGATGCCGAGGTTGTTGTATGGTACCACGTTTTTGTCTGCGTAGAAAATTTTTCCTACTTCGAGTGCCATCTTCGCCTCTTTGTAAGAACGCGATACACTCTTGATCTCGTTGACCGGATTTCCGTAGGAAACGCGCACCTGGGACATGGCCTCCGCATTCAGCATATCCACCAACATTCTTGCGGTCTGGTTCATATCCTCGAAGGTGTCGGTGTCTTTCAGTTCTTTTACAATGATAATGCTCTTCTCATCGACTGCGGTGATGAAATCTCTCGGTCTTGAAGCAAAGAGGCTCTTTACTGTCTCCTGTGCGCTGATGTCTTTTTCCAGCTTCGTCTCTACCATGTAAACAACGCGGCGCACATCTGTGTCGATGCGAAGCTTTTTCGCGCGGTTGTAGACATCCACCAGAAGAAGATTGTCGAGAAGAAGGTTCTGGATAAAGTTGTTTTTGTCCAGACGCTCTTTGTATGCAATGATAAGATTCTGAATCTCACATACGGCAACCTTTCCGATCATATATGCATCGTCGCTGCTTCCTTTAGAAATCAAAATATACTCCACATTCTGGTTGTCATATACTTTAAAATAATGATATTCCTGTACAATCTGGCTGTCCGCAGCGGATAATACAAAAGAACGGATGCTTTCTGCATCAATCGCGGTTTCCGGGAATGTGGTCACCAGCAGAACACCATCCGTATTCGTCACACATAAATCAATTCTCGTAATATTTCTTAATTCATCAAGGGTTTTCTGTAATACCTGACTTGATACCAAATCTGCCACTTCCTTTCTCCTGGCGTATTTTACTCCAGGGTGCGTCTTATCTATAACTATAGCTTATTTTTTTCTCATTGGCAACTATTTTTTGCTTCGCAAAAGGAGGGCGGTGCATATGCAAAAAGGACCGGCATCCGAACGGATGCCGATCCTTTTCTCTATGTTTGCGCATACGCGCTGATGTTCATATGGATTAGTTGGTAATGGTGATCTCTGTCTCTTTGTCGAACAGATGAACTTTCTCCATATCCAGAGCAAATTTAACGGTATCACCGCTTCTTGCAGTTGTACGAGGATCTACGCGGGCTGTCATTGGGAAGCCTTCGCAATCGAAGTACAGGTAAACTTCTGCACCTAACAGCTCGTATACGTTGATCTTGCACTCAACTACGCTGTCTTTGGAAGTTTCGATGAACATCTGAGAATCATGTACGTTCTCAGGACGGATACCCATAACAACGGTCTTTCCGTCATATCCGCCGTCGATAACAGCTTTTGCTTTGGAAGCCGGCAGTTTCATGTTGTATTTACCAACAGTAAGAGTAACGTCGTTTCCGTTAACTTTTACTTTTGCATCCAGGAAGTTCATCTGCGGAGATCCGATGAATCCTGCAACGAACAGGTTGCCCGGTGCGTTGTACAGGTTCTGCGGGGTATCTACCTGCTGAACAACTCCGTCTTTCATAACAACGATTCTGGTACCAAGTGTCATAGCCTCGGTCTGGTCATGTGTTACGTAGATGATGGTAGCGCCCAGTCTCTCATGCAGTTTGGAAATCTCGGTACGCATCTGTACACGAAGTTTTGCATCCAGGTTTGACAGAGGCTCGTCCATAAGGAATACTTTAGGATCACGTACGATTGCACGTCCCATAGCAACACGCTGTCTCTGACCACCGGAAAGAGCTTTCGGTTTACGGTCAAGCAGTTTCTCCAGGTCAAGGATTTTAGCTGCTTCTTTAACCTGTTTGTCGATCTGATCTTTCGGAACTTTTCTCAGTTTCAGACCGAATGCCATGTTATCATATACGGTCATGTGTGGATACAGAGCGTAGTTCTGGAATACCATTGCGATATCACGGTCTTTCGGCTCTACATCGTTTACTACTTTATCGTCAATTTTCAGAGTACCATCGGAGATCTCCTCAAGACCTGCGATCATACGAAGTGTTGTAGATTTACCACATCCAGATGGTCCTACGAAGATGATAAACTCTTTGTCAGCGATTTCCAGGTTGAAGTCTTTTACTGCTTCAAAACCGTTCGGATATCTTTTTGTAATGTGCTGTAAAGATAAACTTGCCATTTTTGAATCCTCCCTAAATGAACATCATGCGTTTTATTATGAGTTTTGCATTTGCATCTCTCTTGCTTATGGGATTAGTATACCTTTTCTACCCGCATTCGACCATGCCACAATTACACAAACTTTCCTCCGGCAGATTGGCAATTCTGCTTTCGGATTTTCTCGAACCGTTCTCTTCTGTCCACTTTGCACAAACAAAATGTTCACTCTTATACAAAATGACGAAACGAAAAGTTTATATTCTCTTCATTGCATTTTTCTGAAAAATTCGCTATACTTTTCTATGATGTCTGCCAGCCGGAACGTTAATCGGCGGCACACTTAATTCAACAGAAAAGAGGAACAAATTATGAGTTTTTTCAGCCTGGACAGTAAGTTCTCGCAGATTATGGGCCGTGTCTTCGACCTGATGATGCTGAACATTATTTTCCTTATTATGTGTATCCCGATTGTGACAATCGGCGCCAATTTCACAGCAATGTACTACGTCACGCTGAAGATGATCAAAAATGAGGAGACGTATATCTTCCGTACCTACTGGAAATCCTTCCGCGAAAACTTCAAGCAGGCAACTGCCATCTGGCTCATCCTGCTGGCGGTTCTGATTGTTCTGATTCTTGATCTTCTGCTGGTCATGAGAATGCCGGGTACCATCACCTACCTGCGTTTTGTTTTCCTGGTACTGATCTTTTTCGAGGCCATGGTACTTTCCTATGTATTTCCGGTACTGAGCCGCTTTGACAATACTGTAAAAAACACGATCAAGAACTCCATCCTGATGGCAATCCGCCACCTGCCGTGGACCATCATGATCCTGCTCGTCAATCTCTGTCCGCTGCTGATCTATGTATTCTCCACGACAAAGATTGTCAGCTATCTGATTCTTCTGATGTTCCTTCTGGGCTTTTCCACGGTAGCGCTTGGATGCTCCTGGTTCTTCGTAAACAAAATCTTCCCATTCTATATGCCGGAGGAAGAAAAAGAGGTTCTGACCCCGGAAGAAGAATCCTTGCGGGCACTGGAGGCCATGGACAGACCAAGTCCTCTGACTGAGCACGCTGCGGTCACAGAAGAAAAATCTGATAAAGAGACAGATAATTCGTCAAAATAGCAATTACAAGCAATTCAACTATGAGAAACACGCTCCGCGAGTTTCTCAAGTTATCGCGGCAGTCGCCAAGGTCTCGTGCAAGCACGGACTTTGGCTCGTTACTCGCGTAAATCAAAACGCCCTGCCGGAAACACACAGAATATGTGGTTTCCGGCAGGGCGTTTTTTCTTTCATTTTGTATAGCTCTGAACAGTTATGAAATTTTTATTCTTCTAGATCGTGTCTGAAGAAGGCTTTTCCAGATCTTCTTCCGGCATTTCCGGCTTTGCTGTGTACCCGGAAGCCTCCGGCTTTTTCTCTTTTACAGCCTCATCAAACGTAATCGTCACCTTGAACAGATCGCCATCCAGATAAATATCAAACGTGCCATGCTGCAGAACGGTCAGGTTCTTTGCAATGGAAAGCCCTAAACCACTGCCCTCCGTACTTCGGCTGACGTCACCGCGGATAAACCGCTCCGTCAGCTCATCCGCCTCACAGTTCAGCGCATTTTCTGATATATTTTTGATGGAAAACTGTATTTTCCCATCCTTCCGGATCGCGTCCACATAAACTCTTGTCCCCGGCATCGCATACTTGCAGACATTTACGTACAGGTTTTCCAGCACACGCCAGATGCGGCGGCTGTCCGCACAGATCAGAAGCGGCTCCGGCTGAAGAATACAGATCAGATCAAGATTACGGCTTTCAAACCGCTCGGCAAACTCTCCGTTCACCTGCTGTACAAGTTCGTTCAGGTTCAGGTTCATAAATTCCAGTTTAATGTTTCCGGAACTGATCTTCGATGCCTCGACAAGGTCCTCCGTCAGCTGTTTCAGGCGCTGTGATTTTTCGTCGAGTACGCGGATATAATCTTTCGCTTTCTCGTTTTCAATATTTTCCCGTTTCAGCAGATCGACATAATTAATAATAGAAGTAAGCGGTGTCTTGATATCGTGGGATACGTTGGTGATCAGATCCGCTTTTAAGCGCTCGCTCTTCATCTGCTCCTGCACTGCCGCTTTCATTCCCTCTCCGAGCGAATTGACAATTCCGGCAAGCTGAAGGTTGTCTTCCCCCGGCAGCTCCGTCAGGTCAATCTTGTAATCCAGATCGCCCGCAGCAATCTCTTTTAAGCCATGTTCAATCTGTTTTCTTCCGGATGCCTCGCGCAGCAGAAGAAGCAGCACTGCGGCATCCATCACCAGGGTAAGGAATACGCCGAACATTCCGAAGCCGCAGCAGAGAATGATCTGCACGCCGCAGAAAACGCAGAACATAAGGATCGTTCGCTCCGACTCCTGTCTGCCTTCATAGAAGGTTCTTCCGGCAGACACGATCCGGTGGCCGACGCAGTACAAAAACGACTGTTTCCAGACGTTGCGTGCTTTGATCCGGCGCACCAGTGAGCAGTACGGAATCAGTGTGATCAGAAATCCGGCGAGGATGCCCGATGCGGCCACCAGGCTTCGCCATGTATCTGCTTCATTTCCATAGGATCCGCTGTAGATGTAGTTTCCGTCAAAATTCTGGATATAATGAACGCCGCCGTAGGAAAGTTCGATGCAGACAGCAACGATTCCAACTGCTCCCATCACAATCAGGATGGCGGCTGCAGCTGCGATTTCCGTGTACCACTGATCGAAAAAGTAAAGGCGGATTTCTTTGTTTTTTCCATTTCTTCCTGCCTGCAGTGTGAACAGGACCAGGCAGACCAGCGTTCCGATTCCGCCAACTGCAATCATCAGAAGAAGGAGCTGCATTTTCGGAAGCCACTGGCTGTAGATCTCACTGTACTGGGAGAAATAGTCGCTTGCTGCCAGATCCGGATCCAGTGCAACAAAGATCTTCTGATAATTATCTGCAATCTGATTGTTCAGCAGATAGCTTCTCGCTGCTTCCACGGCCGGGCTGTTTTTTCTTGTTGCATAAGAACGGACTTTGTCGGCACCGCCGGTCCGGTCAACAGCAAAGGCGAACGGATAGGGCGATTTCTGCGCAATGGCTGTTGTGTAACCATTTTTCCAGGAATCCACATTCGTATAGATATTTCCTTCTTTATCCTCCAGACAGTACCAGAGATTGGCATCGTCCGCATCGACGCTGATGCCGCTCTCCTGGTTTTTAAAAGCAGCAACTTCTTCCGTGACCCCGGAAAGTGTCATATACAGATCGCGGATGGATACCTTTTTCAGATTTGCCGCCGCGTACTCATAGAGGTACGTTCCCGCTTTCGTTTTCTGCGTTTCCAGGCTCATTCCCTGATCGTATAGATACAAAAACTGGGAGGAAACATCAGCAGGATCAATTTTTTTCTCTTTCAGGCTTTTCACTGCATTATCGGAAGGAAAGTAGACCTCGCCGTCCGGGGAAAAGCTGTCAAACGTCTCTGCATCTGCCGCGCTCACTTCTTCGGTGCGTGCGGCTACATCCGTCTCTTCTGTTTCCTGGCTCACGTCAGTTCCATCTTCGTATGCAAGATAGGCTTCTTTGTCAATTCCGGCATCGTTCGTCGCATAATTGTCCGCAGTATACGCTGCCACCTCATTGAGGTCTGCGCTGCTGCCGTCATCGTACATCTTGACAAGCTGGTCAATGGTGTACGTTGTACTTATCCCGCCGCTTCCCTCTCCATCGGTTGCAAAGGCACGGTAATCAATCTCTTTTGTTCCGTCGTATCGACCGTTTGTGCCGAATTTACTCATATCATTATAGTAGCTCATGACGTTATGAAGCTGCCGCTGCACCAGTGTGCCGCATGCGGTGGTTTCTTCAAACGCATACTTTTTTGCTGCCGCATTCGGCGTCAGGCCGACGCTGGAAAGCATCAGTGTCTGAATGCCCCCGAACAGCGCACTGGCGGCAAAAACGATCAGCAGAAGAAAAACGATCAGCTTCCCCGTCAGGCTGTAGAGTTTTCGTTCTTTCACAATTATTCACTCCTTATTATTGTTTCTCAATCTTATACCCAATTCCCCATACAACTTTCAGATAGCGCGGCTCCTTCGGGTTGATTTCGATTTTCTCACGGATGTGACGGATGTGGACCGCAACGGTGTTGTCCGCACCGATCGCCTCCTCGTTCCAGATGCTCTCGTAGATCTGTTCAATCGAAAATACCTTGCCTGGATTTTTTACCAGCAGCAGGAGAATGTTGTATTCGATCGGGGTCAGTTTGACTGGTTCGCCCTCGACGCTGACTTCTTTTAAATCGTCGTTGACGAGAAGACCCCCGACCTGATACACATTTTCTCCGTCGTCCGCCGGAAGATTTCCAAGTTTCGTGTAGCGCCGCAGCTGAGATTTCACCCTCGCCACCAGCTCGAGCGGATTGAACGGCTTCGTCACGTAATCATCCGCGCCGATGTTCAGTCCCAGAATTTTGTCCACATCCTCTGATTTTGCGGACAGAATAATGATCGGAATACTGCTCTTTTCCCTGATTTTCAGCGTCGCACGGATGCCGTCCAGTTTCGGCATCATGACGTCGATAATCAGCAGCTGAATCTCCTCCCTCTCGAGCATCTGGATGGCCTGCATGCCGTCATATGCTTTCAGCACATGATAGCCCTCCTGGGTCAGATAAATCTCAATGGCGTCTACAATCTCTCTATCATCATCACATACTAAAATGTTGTACATTTCTTCTTTCTCCACCTTTCATTTTTTCTTTTCCGGCACTTTTTTTCCGCGCCGGACCTCCCACATGATTCAAAGATGATTGTACCGCAAATTCCCTCAAGTTGCCAGATGTCTTTTGTTTTCATCCTTACTGTACCAAAGGAATCTTTAGGTCCGCAAAGGAAAATCTTAAGTTTCTATAAAGTTTTGTCTGTGAATTCAGAGCTCAAACATTTTTTAGACAATTGCAATTATTTTCTTAGCACATCCTGCTTGCCGTCTATGCGGATCTCAATAATTTAAAGATCATCAACGACCGATACTGGCATGAAGAAAGGGACTTCTCCATCCGCCTTGTCGGACAGTTTCTGCAGGATTCCATCGGCAAACGCGGTGTCTGCGGACGCATCGGCGGCGATGAATTCGCATATCTTGTTCCGTGTTCCGACGAAACAATGTCCAGGGATCTGTACCGGACGCTGCACTCCGCATTCGACATTTTTAATAGAACGAACGAAAAAGCATATAATATTACCGTTTCCACCGGCTTTTATCTGCTTCCGAAAGACATGGATTCCACACTTCCGGAGATGCTCGCGCATGCGGATGCAATGCTTTACGAGGAGAAACAGAAACGAGATAAGAATGTTGCGAAAATTTTACCAAAATAGGAATTGATTTTTTTCTGGAAAGCAGTTAGAATACTTGAGGGATGATTTTTGAATCCCGTATTTCAAGCGAAACAGACCGGCAAAAACGGCTGTTTGATCAAAAAATTTCTAAAAAAAGGCAGGTGAACAGAATGGATAGTTGTGATTCTCATGGGCGAAGTACCAGCATAGGACGGGAACCGGAAAATATGCAGGATGACGGCCATCCTTCTGTCCTGCTTTAATCTTAAATATTTTCCCTTCTTATCCTATGAAAACCCGAAGTAAGACACATGATCCAAACCAGTTTTGAAACGTAATTCTCTGGTTCTTTTTTCGTGTGCTTTTACTGCCCTGTGAGGGTTCCAACATGCTTTTTCGCACCGACAGCACGCATGTTTTTTTCTGCTGTCAAAAAAAAGAATGGAGGATAACGAAAAAATGGAAAAACGAGTACAGGATTATACCCAGGAGATCCTGGATACAATCCGCAGTAACTCTTCTCCGGCTGTCATGGGCAGCCGCCTGGAAGATTACCACGAAAATGACCTGGCAGATGTTCTGCCGCTTTTAACGGTTCCGGAGCGATGCAAACTGTACCGCATTCTGGACACGGACATGCTGTCCGATATTTTTGAGTATGCTGAATCCGACAACGTAGCCGAGTACCTCGAAGAGATGGATGTCAAAAAAGCCGCTTCCATCCTCTCCAAAATGGAGACCGATGCACTGGCCGAGGTTCTGCAGAAACTCGACAAAGCAAAGAAAAAACTTCTGATCGAACTGCTCGATCCGGAAGTACGCCACGATATTGAGATGATCGCCTCCTTCGATGAAGATGAAATCGGTAGCCGCATGACGACAAACTGCATCATCATCCGCGAGGATCTGAATGTCAAACAGGCGATGAGCAGCCTGATCGATCAGGCCGCAAAGAACGACAACATCTCTACCATCTTTGTTGTCAATGCGCAGCAGAAATTTTACGGAGCGATCGATCTGAAAAACCTGATCATCGCAAGACGCGACGAGACGCTCGAGGATCTGACCGTAACTTCTTACCCGTACGTATATGCAGAGGAGCCGATCAACGAGTGTATCGAAGAACTGAAGGATTATTCCGAGGATTCTATTCCGGTCCTCGACAATGACAACCGCCTGCTCGGTGTCATCACATCATCAAACATCATCGACCTGGTTGATGATGAGATGGGTGAGGACTACGCGATGTTCGCAGGTCTGACCGCAGAGGAGGATTTAAAAGAGCCGTTAAAAGACAGTATGAAAAAACGTCTTCCATGGCTGATCATCCTGCTCGGTCTTGGCATGCTGGTTTCTTCTGTAGTCGGTATTTTCGAACAGGTTGTCACAACCCTTCCGATCATCATGACCTTCCAGTCCCTGATCCTTGACATGGCCGGAAACGTTGGTACCCAGTCCCTGGCTGTTACCATCCGTGTCCTGATGGATGAGTCCCTGACCGGAAAACAGAAATTACAGCTTGTTTTCAAGGAAATGCGCATCGGTTTCTGCAATGGTCTTCTGCTTGGTGTTCTGTCCTTTGCTGTCATCGGACTTTTCATCTTCTTATTCAAGGGAAAGACCATGATGTTCGCATTTTCCGTTTCCGCCTGCATCGGCATCGCACTGCTGCTGGCAATGCTGATTTCCAGTGCCGTCGGCACCTGCATTCCGCTGTTCTTTAAAAAGATCCACATCGATCCGGCGGTTGCTTCCGGCCCGCTGATCACAACGGTCAACGACCTTGTCGCTGTCATTACGTTCTATGGCCTTAGCTGGCTGTTCCTGATCGAGATGCTGCATCTGGCAGGCTGACCGCGTAATCTGTACCGTAAAACAAAAGATGCCCTTTTAAGAGGCAGATATCAACTTTTTCTGGTTTCGGAAAAAGCTGATATTTGCCTCTTATCTTTTCTCTTCCCTTCTTTACATTCCAAACAGAAACCGATATAATAGCAGGTAACGGTGCTTTTATGCTTTGACGTTTCACAGTGCCGCAAATATTTTGAAATGAGGGTTTTTGAAAACATGATTGTCAATCTCATCACCACAGTCTACAACTTTCTCTGGGGCGATCTTTTTACGATTCCGCTCCCGGGCGGCGGCAGTCTCGGAATCTCCCTTTTGATTCTTCTGCTGATCCCAACCGGCATCTATTTTACGATCCGGACACGTTTTCTTCCTATCCGTCTGTTCCCGGACATGATCCGTGCCCTGTCGGAAAAGAAAAATGAAAAAAGCAGCCTTTCTTCTTTTCAGACACTGATCGTTTCCACCGCAACGCGTGTCGGTATGGGAAATCTGGTCGGCGTTGTCGCTGCAGTCTCCGCCGGAGGCGCAGGTGCTGTGTTCTGGATGTGGGTGACGGCTATCATCGGCTCGTCTACCGCGTTTATCGAAGCTACGCTCGCACAGCTTCACAAAGAAGAAGATCCTCTGTACGGCGGCTACCGCGGCGGTCCTGCCTACTACATTCACGATCTGGTTGAAGACCACCTCAAGAAGAAAAAACGATACGTTCTGCCGGCTGTTCTGTTTGCCATTGCCGGTCTGATCTGCTGGTGCGGTATCAGTCAGGTAATCAGCAACTCCGTGGCTTCTTCTTTTAAAAATGCATTTTCCATTCCGCCGCTTTACACCAGTATCATGCTGGTGATTCTTTCTGCAATCATCGTACTGCGGAAAAATGCAACCGTAAAGGTGCTGGATTTTATAGTTCCTGTCATGGCAGTCTGCTATTTCTTTATCACACTGTTTATCATCGCAGTCAACCTCCGTCAGATTCCTTCTGTGTTTGCACGCATTTTTGAGGAAGCCTTCGGACTTCGTCAGATGGCAGCCGGCGGTTTTGGTGCTGTTCTGATGAACGGTGTAAAGCGTGGTCTGTTTTCGAATGAAGCCGGTTCCGGCTCCGCTCCATGCGCCGCTGCCGCCGCAGAATGTGACCGCCCGGCCAAAGCAGGCCTTGTACAGGCGCTCGGCGTTTTTGTTGACACAATCGTCATCTGCAGCTGCACCGCAATGATTATGCTGCTTGCACCAAAGGATCTGATTAATGGCCTTTCCGGCATGGATCTCTTGCAGACCGCCATGCAGTATCATCTGGGAAAATTCGGTGTGATTTTCATTGCACTTACGCTGTTTTTGTTCAGCTTTTCCACGTTCCTCGGCATTTTGTTCTATGCCAGAAGCAACGTTGCCTACCTGTTCGGTGACAAGTGGTGTTTCCAGACCGCTTACAAGGTTCTTGCACTTGTAATGCTGTTTATCGGCGGTATTGCCGCATACACTTTTGTGTGGGATCTTGGTGATGTCGGCATCGGGCTGATGACAATTTTCAACATTATTGCACTGTATCCACTTGCAGGTGAGGCGCTTTCCGAGTTAAAATCATATGAGGAGTCGAAGAAATCGTAAATCCTGTGGATTGCTGTTTCGGACCGAAAAAGGGGTTTTTGAAAAAGGAGGTTTTTACACATGATCATTGAACCATCAAACTACACGTATGAGACAATGCCGGACTACACAGACGCGGTAGACGGCGCCGTGGAAATTCCGGTGACCGGAGAGGAAATGGAGATCCGCTATGCGCATGAAGTTGTCTACGACGAGGCGCACAATCTTCATCTGGAAATTTTCACACCATTCCAGATGGCGCACCCGGAGCGCACCTGGCCGTGCATCACATTTATTCAGGGATCCGCCTGGATGAAACAGTATGTCTACCAGAAGGTCGGCATGATCGCCCGTCTGGCGCAGCGCGGCTACGTTGTTGCAATCGTCGAATACCGTCACAGCGGAATCGCACATTTCCCAGCGCAGATCATCGACGCAAAAAATGCGGTACGTTTTCTGCGTGCGCATGCGGAGGAATACAAGCTGAATCCATCGCAGATGTTCCTGATGGGAGATTCTTCCGGCGGACAGGTTTCTTCCGTTGCCGGCATGACCGCAAAGAGCGGAAAACTTGACGAGCCGATCAATGAGGAAAGCTGCGAGGTATGCGGTATTATCGATCTGTACGGAGCTGTTGATGTGACACTGCCGTACGGCTATCCGATAACGCTGAACCATCAGAAACCAGACAGCCCGGAGGGCATGCTGATGGGCTATGACATTACCGAGCATCTTGAGGAGGCTAAGGCAGCCTGCTCCAAAACATACGTGAACGAGGATTTCCCGCCGATGCTGATCGCACACGGCACCAAGGACACGATGGTGTTCTGCCAGCAGAGTGTCGATCTCTACCACGCATTAAAGGATGCCGGAAAAGATGTACAGCTGTATCTTCTTCGCGGCGCAGACCACGGCGGTGCCGCATTCTGGACCGAGGAAATGATTACCGTTTACGATAACTTCTTCAAAAAATGTTTGGGTGAATAACATGAGAATTGCTTACTGCGAAGATGAACCGGCGCAGCGTTCCCGGATGGAACTGCTGCTCCGCACCTTTGCGGAGCGAAAAAGGCTTCCTCTGACCGTGGAAGCCTTTTCAGACTCCGCCGCTTTTCTGTTCCAGTATCCCGGCTCGTATCCGTTTGATCTCATCTTTCTCGATATTGATCTCGGCGGAATGGACGGCATGGCGCTGGCGCGGAAAATCCGTGAAACGGACAGTGAGGTGCCGATTCTCTTTCTGACGAATCATAAAGAATATGTTTTCGAAGGATATGAGGTGCAGGCGTTCCGGTATCTCTTAAAGCCGGTGACAGAGGATACACTGTTTCCGCTGCTCGAGGAGCTGCAGGCGATGCGCGGACAGGAAAAGCCGCATCTGCTGCTTTCACTTGGCGGGGAGACGCAGAAGCTGTTTCTCTCCGACCTGCTTTTTGTGGAATCCGATAATCATTATCTGACGCTGCATACAGCCGCCGGAATGGAAACTTTTAAGAAAAATCTGTCGGAGTTCCGCGAAGAACTTTCTGCCGCATGGCAGGCTTCTGGTGAGACGGGGGAATGTTTTGCGGCCGCACACCGGAGTTATCTTGTGAATCTCGCTCATGTGGAGCGGATCACGCGGACGGAATGTCTCTTGTCGGACGGAACAAAAATTCCGGTCAGCCGCGGATGCTATGCATCACTCAACCATGCGTTCCTGCAGTTTTACCGGCCGAATGCGTTTTAAAGGTTTTGCATTTTTTAATTTCCAATTCCGAACGAACCGAGGTGATGTTTCATGGTGCACATTCCATTTTTATCCCATTATCTGGAACGCAAAAATATCGAATACCAGAACCAGCTTCTCGCCCGCCAGGTCGAGGAAGTGCAGAATATCTATCTGACAATGCGCGGCTGGCGCCATGATTACCACAATCATCTGCAGTCAATGAAGGCATATGTTGAGATGGGACAGTATGATAAGCTGCAGGAATATCTCGGGCTGCTCGAAAATGATCTCGATCAGGTCAACCAGCTCTGCGACTCGGGGAATGTGAATCTCGATGCGATTTTAAATTCCAAAATTTCACTCGCCGAAAAGAACGGCATCCGCGTGGATTACAAGGCAGCCTGCCCGGCCAATCTTACGGTGAGTGATATTGATCTCTGCGCGCTGATCGGAAATCTGATTGACAATGCGGTGGAAGCATGCGAGGGCCTTGCGGATCCCTATATCCGGCTTTATATTGGTGTGCTGAAAAACCAGCTGTATATTTCCGTTACGAATGCAACAAAGGATACTGTGCGGAAGCTGGACAGCGAGTATATCACCACGAAGCGCGGAAATCACGGGCATGGGCTGAAACGGATCAATCTTGTTGTGGAAAAGTACGAAGGATATATCAACCGGCAGAACGAGCCCGGCGTTTTCGTGACGGAGATTATGCTGCCGCTGTAAAAAGCTCTTTCCAGAATTTTTTGATTTTGTCCGATGATTCTACAGAAAAATTTTGCAGAACGTGAACACTTTTTTTGCTGTTCGCGTTCTTTTTTGTTCCATTTACGTACTTTTCCCCCGTGTTTTGCATGAATATGGTAGGATAACTACAGTTCACGAAAGACATGTGACAGAGGAGGTCTTTATGTATTCATTATGGTCTAACTACATTTATATTCATCGGGAGCTGTGGCATTACAGCAAAAAGCCGTTTCTCTTTCAGGCACTCGAAATCGTCTCACAGGTGCTCACCGGCTTTTTCGGGATTCTGCTTCCTGCCGGGATTCTCCTGTTTCTGGAACAGAGCAGCGGCTTTTCCGGATTTGCACTTGGAACGCTCGTTCTCTTTCTTTGCTATGCCGTTGTTTTTGTCAGCCACACCTTTCTGCAATCGCGGAACGCCTGGCAGTATACCGAATTCCGGACCGGCTTTTTTACGCGCCGCCTTCTCTGTCATTTCATGCAGATAGATTATGCGGTTCTGACAGAACCAAAAACGCTGCAGCTCGCCGAAAAAGCCGTCGGAGCCACCTGCAGCAACTGGGTCGGCGTGGAAGGCATGTTCCGATACGATGTCACAATTTATTCTTCGTTTCTTGGGCTGATTCTCTACGCAGGACTGATCGGAACCGTCCATCCGGCTATCATTCTTCTGCTGCTTGTGCTCTCGGTTCTGCAGTTTCTCAGCTACCGCCGCGCGGCTTCTTACGAAGTCCGCCGCAGAGACGATCTGTCTGAAATTGAAGTATCGCAGCGCTATTTCCAGAAACAGTCGTACAACACATCCGCCGGAAAGGATATCCGTCTGTATCAGCTGAACGGATGGCTCGATGGTGTTTATCGCCAGCTCAACAAGCGGTATCAGAAAATTCTGTTCCGCATCCGCAGCGCCTACTTTGCAAATGATCTGCTGACACTTACACTACAGCTTCTGCGCGACGGAATCTGCTATGGCTTTCTGATTTACCGTCTATCCCACGGCACGATGACCGTATCCGGCTTTGTGCTTGCGCTCGGTGCCGTCTCCGGTTTTTCTTCATATTTTAACGAGATCACCGCCGCGCTCTCCAAATCCGTGCTCTGTCTCGAGCAGATCCGCTGGCTGCGGGAATTCTTCGATCTCCCGTTCCCTGCAGGCCACACGCTGCCGTTCCGGCCGGAACTTGCGGAAGAAAAACCGCTGGAAATCTGCTTTTCCCACGTCTCGTTTTCCCATCCGGGCGGCGATAAAAGGATCCTCGATGATGTCAGTTTTACACTCCATGCGGGCGAGCATACGGCACTTGTCGGCATCAACGGCGCCGGAAAATCCACCATTGTCAAGCTGATCTGCGGGCTATATCAGCCAACGGAAGGGAATATCACCATCAACGGCATTCCCCTTGGCAGTCTGAATCCGGCACAGTATTACAAAGCAATCGCGGCGGTCTTTCAGGACCCGTTTGCACTCTCGTTTTCGATTGCAGAAAATGTGAGCTGCTCCCCACTGGAAGAGACCGATCGTAACCGTTGCCGAGAAGCACTCATCCGCGCCGGACTCTTGGAAAAAATTGCAAGTCTGCCGCAGAAAGAAGAAACCTATCTTGGCAAGGATATGGCGGACGACGGCATTACGCTTTCCGGCGGTGAAATGCAAAAACTGATGATGGCGCGGGCACTCTATAAAAATTGCCATCTGCTCCTGCTCGATGAGCCGACGGCTGCGCTCGATGCAATCTCGGAAAATAAAATGTACGAAACCTACAGCACACTGCTGAAAAATAAGACTGCGCTTTTCATCTCGCACCGTCTTGCATCGACACGCTTCTGCGATACGATCCTGTTTCTCGAAAACGGAAAGATCAAAGAATGCGGAACCCACGATGAGCTGATTGCCCTTGGCGGATCGTATGCGCATATGTTTGAGGTGCAGAGCCAGTATTATCAGGAAACGGAGGAAGATATCTGATGAAAATGAAAGAACGGTTTCATGCCATCTGCCGCTTTTTAACTATGGTGAGCCAGGGCAATCACCGCGTGCTGTTCTGGCTTCTCGGAAGCGCTTTTGCAGCTGCAACGCTGCCGTATCTCTCCTTGTTTTTCTCGGCGCGAATTTTGAATTTACTGCTTGCAAAGTCGTACCGCGCCTGTCTGTATACTGTTGTCGTCTTTCTGCTTACGCAGTATGGGCTGGGATTGTTTGAAAAAATCTGCCGTCAGTATCTCGACGGCCAAAAAGAACTCTGTCTTGCACGCACGGAACAGAAAATCACCGCAAAGGCGCTGGAGCTGGAGTTTGAGAAATTCGAAAAAACAGAGACGATGGATGCCATCCGGCGCACCAACGTCTCCTCCATGGGATCGGGAAATGTGGGTGACCAGCTCATTGTCATTCATACGCTGATCACTTCCCTGCTCTCGGTTCTCTATGCCCTGTTTTTCCTGCTCCGTCTGTTTCTTCTGTCCGACAGCAGCAGGAATAACTTTTTCACCTCGTCGTTTTCGATGCTTGCACTGCTCCTGCTCTGTGGTGTGCAGCTTGCACTTTCCTCCCGCATCAACCGCAGGAGTACGCAGAAAAAGATAGAGCTGAACCAGGGCAACGACCATTCCAACTCGGTTGCCAATTATCTCGTTAATGTGATGCTTGAAGAACGGCGCGCGGACGATATCCGCATCGGTCATCTCGATCATTTTCTCGACGTACAGTTTGGAAAAGCCATGGAACACTTTCTGCCGATGTACCTCGACTTCGCCCGCTTCTCCGCCATCACAGACGGAAAAAACGCGCTGCTTTCGCTCCTTTCCAATTTCGCTGCGTACCTTGTGATCGGCGCCAGGGCTCTGTACGGCGTTCTCCCCATCGGGGATGTTCTTCTGTATGCCGGTTCCGTGACACGCGCCATGAGTGATCTTCAGACATTTCTCGCAACCGGATCGGAGTTCGACTATATCAATTCCTATCTCTCGACCTATGAGGATTTCATTGCGCAGCCGTCTATGGCCTACGACGGTACACTGCCGATTGAGAAACGCGACGACGGCCAGTACGAATTTGCGTTCCACGATGTCTCATTCTCTTATCCCGGTACGAATATTCCGGTACTCGAACATGTGACACTGTCCTTTGCCGTCGGCGAAAAAACCGCCCTCGTTGGCCGTAACGGAGCCGGAAAGACAACACTCATCAAGCTGCTCTGCCGCCTGTATGAGCCAACTTCAGGTTACATCACCCTGAATGGCATTGACATCCGCAAATATAGCTACAAAGAGTACACGCAGGCATTCTCCGTCGTTTTCCAGGATTTCCACCTGTTTTCCCTCCCGCTCGACGAAAACATCGCCGCCGGAACCGAGATTGATGAAGCTGCTTTACAGTCCTCTCTTGCAAAAGTCGGTCTCACAGAATGCGTACAACGTCTCCCGCAGGGAACACACACGCGTCTCTACAACAATAACGGCACCGGTGTCGACCTTTCCGGCGGCGAGGCCCAGCGCACCGCCATCGCCCGCGCCCTCTACAAGGATGCCCCGTTCGTCATCCTCGACGAGCCGACCGCTGCCCTCGATCCAATCGCCGAAGCTGAAATCTACGAACAGTTCAGCCAGATGATTTCCGGCAAAACCGCCGTCTACATCTCCCACCGCATGAGTAGCTGCAAATTCTGTGACCGCATTGTGGTCCTCGACCACGGCCGCATCGCCGAAGACGGAACCCACGACACCCTCCTCGCAAACCACGGCATCTACGCCAATCTTTACGAAACCCAGGCCCAATACTACACCTGAGTCCTCACCATCCCGTCCCCCACAACGTAAATGGGAGTCAGAAAAACACAACCCCTGGCAGTTCGTGCTAAGAACTTCCAGGGGTTGTGTTTTTCTGGCTCCCCTCCACTTATTTCAGGAATGCAAACGGCTCCTCATCATGAATAAAATGCATCAGATGATAAGAACACATAATTGCTACATTTTCTTCCTTTAAGATTCTCTTTGCCTCCTCGCGGTCAGCAAGGACAACTTCGATCACTTCGCTCTCTTCGAGGTATTTGCGGCTGATCTCGCCCTCGCACCAGCCGTAAACGGCAGAGCATGCTTCATCGGTCAGGCCGATTGTGGTGAAGAACGGTTTCTCGTAGCAGGGATCTACTTTCAACGGGTGAAACGTAAGACCGGTCTCCTCATGCATCTCGCGCACGGCAGCCTCATGGAACTCCTCGCCCGGTTCCACCAGGCCTGCCGGGAATTCGTAGATGTAGTCATCAATGGAAACGCGGTACTGGCGCACCAGGACAATTTTGTCGCGTTTTTCCCCGTACAGACTGTACATCAGCACACCGTCCGGCGTATTTTTCCTTGTTTTAATCTTCATCTGCTCGATGGATTTTGCGCGGGAAGCCACGTAATAGCGGAAGTGATGGTTTACTTTGTTTGTCCCTTCCACCAGGTAAAGATTTACGAACGGATTTTCCGTCTGTTTTGTGATTTTTTCAACATTCGGCATAAGTAACAACCTCTTTCTTTTCTCTTTTACTGGTCAAAATCAGTCTCAAACACGCCCTCCGGGGTGCGCATCGTCAGCACGCCGAGGTTGAATTCATCATCCATCACCGTGATGTGGTACTCGAAAATCACATCATCATCAAATTTCGATAATACCACATAGGAACCGTTCTCTTTTCCCTCGATCTGGTCGCAGATGTCATCGTAAACATCGCTTCCCGAAATCGGCCGCGGATAGCCGGATTCTTTGATTTTCTTTTCAATCATTTCATATAATTCGTTCATGTTCTGCCCTCGTTTTTCTTTTTATCGGTTATGTTTCATTGTACCACGAAAAGACCCGCGGGGACAATCCATTGCGGCGATTCACCGTGAACTTTTTTTATTTTCATACATCTTCTGATCCGCCTGTTTCATGATGACGGATTCCGAGATTTCCATGTTTTCCCGGACCATTCCGCCGACGGTGCCGTTGATTCTGTTGTACGCCGTCATGATGCCCTCTGCACCGCTCTCCTCAATACATCTGCGGAACGGCTCGAGATACAGCTCATATTTATTCCGCGGGTCAATCGAAGAGTTCTTCCAGCCGCGGCCGACCTCGGTGTTGTTTCCATAGAAGTGTTTCAGGGTTGATGCACAGCGCAGATATTTTGGATCGTCGCCCTGCATTCCCTCGATGTAAGCGCCGGCCATTTTTCCGGTCAGCACAGGGTCCTCGCCGTAGCCCTCCTCGTTTCTTCCCCATCTCGGATCACGCTCGAGGTCAACGGTCGGTGCCCAGCGGCTGAGGGAAGGATGTCGTCACGTCCGGCTTTCCTTTACGATCTCAACCGCCTCTTTCACCAGCTCTTCAATGCGGTCGAATTCGTTGTTTTCAATCATCGTATTTTTTACCATCCAGCTTCCGCCGCATGCTGCGATGCGGTCGTATGCCAGGTATTCTCTTACATTCTGCGGGTTGATGCCGCCGGTCGGCATGAATTTCATCATGGTGTACGGTGCTGCGATGGCACGGATGTATTTCAGTCCGCCTGCCGGTTCTGCCGGAAAGAATTTCACCATGGTGAGCCCAAGACCGATTGCCTGCGCCATCTCAGTCGGGGTCACGATGCCCGGGATCACTGGTACTTCGTGTGCCTGGCACCATTTTACTACCTCCGGGTTGAGGCCCGGGCTGACGATAAATTTTGCTCCGGCTTTCACGGCGCGGTCCGCCTGCTCGGTTGTGAGCACAGTTCCGGCTCCCACCAGCATCTCCGGGAATTTTTCGCTCATAATGCGGATGGATTCTTCTGCCGCATCGGTGCGGAAGGTCACCTCGGCGCAGGCAAGTCCGCCCTTGCAGAGAGCTTTGGCAAGCGGCTCTGCTTTTGCTGCATCCTGTAAAACGACAACCGGCACAATGCCGTATGTTCCAAGCTGTTCGAGAATCTGATTCATGATAGCTGTTCCTCCGTTTTGATCTTTATCTGAAATTTATTCTGCATTCTGTTTTTATTTTATTCCCTTGTATCATAACCGGACAAGTTGTTTTTTTCTATTGTGCGAATTGCCGAATACATTGTAAAACTTGCTGTTTTGTGATATGCTGGGAATTGTTGTTATGGTTCAAAAATATCATTTTTTTGCAAGGATGCTTTTATTATGAAAGAAAAACTGCAGACGAAATTTGCCACCCGGCAGTACATGATTTCGGATACGTTTGAGTTATACTATTACAGCACCGACGATGTGCCCGGCGTAAAAGAACATACGCATACGCATTATGAGTTCTATCTCTTTCTCGAAGGGGCGATCTCACTGGAAATCGACGGAGTGCTCTACACACCGACGCCCGGCGATCTTCTTCTGATTCCGCCCGGCGTGCCGCATCATCTGGTGATGCACGACCTGTCTGTGCCGTACCGCCGCTTTGTTTTCTGGGTCAGCGCCGCTTTTGCAGAGCAGCTCTGCGCCCGTTCCGCCGACTACGTTTACCTGATGGAATACGCTGCCGAAAATCAGAAATATCTGTTCCCTCTCGATTCCGTCGAGTTCAACACGATCCAGTACCGCACCATCCGCCTGATTGAGGAAATGCGGTCCGATCATTTTGGAAAAGAGACGCAGATTTTTCTCTACGTCAGCGACCTGCTGATGCAGATCAACCGAACGGTGTATGAGCAGCATCACCCGCTCACCCGGAAAGCACAGCTCTCGCTGTATGAACAGCTCTGTTTCTATATTGATGAGCACCTGTCCGAGGATCTGTCGCTCGAACGGCTGGCGGCGGAACTTTTTGTGAGCAAATATCACATTGCACACGTTTTCAAGGATGAAATCGGCATGTCGATCCACCAGTACATTTCCAAAAAGCGGCTGGCAAGGTGCCGTGAAGCGCTGCTCGGCGATGTACCGGTCACAAAGGTGTATCTGCTGTTCGGATTTCACGACTATTCGAGTTTTTACCGCGCGTTTAAAAAAGAGTACGGGATCTCGCCGAAGGATTTTAAAGAACTGCATACCGTTACCAGCGATTAACACGGTCGTTCCAAATGCACTGTTCACTTTGTACTTTTCAGGAGGATTTTTAATATGTTTCAGATGTGGGGAAAATTAGTGGAAAACAATCATATTCTTCAGGATCTTACCGTCTGCATCGACGATGAGGATACCAGAACGCACAAGGTCTTCCGTGCGCTCGATGAAATCTGTGATGCCTGGAATCTGGCTAAGCCGATCTGGCTCGATACGAATATTTCGGAGTTTAAACGGAGATCGAAAACGCGGTTCACACAGGATAATTTTATTGAATCGCTGGAGTTTGATTATCTGGAAATTCAGATTACAGAGGAATAATGTTCTCTCGTTTTTGCAGCGAATAAAGCAAATGCAAAAGCCGGGCATCCGGCGGAACTTGGGAGCGGCTGTTCTTGCAGTCCCCTCTGCGGTTCCGTCGGATGTCCGGCTCTTTTTATGTATTTTGTCCCTGGATTTGTATCCCTTTTATACCACGCGGTTTTCCATGCCGCCTTCCAGGTACGAAGCAATATTTTTCTGCACCAGCCCGATCAGGCGCGTGCGGGCTTCCTTCGATGCCCAGGCGATGTGCGGCGTGATGTACAGGCGGTCGTCGTCCGCCATTTTCAGTAACGGACTGTCACTGCGGATCGGCTCGCTGGAAAGTACATCGAGCGCTGCTCCGGCGATCAGGCCCTCGCGCAGGGCACAGCAGAGGTCACGCTCATTCACGATCGAGCCGCGGCCGACGTTGATCAGAATTGCGTTCCGCTTCATGTTGGCAAACGTTTCGATATTCATCAGGTTCTCGGTCGCCTCATTTAACGGGGCGTGGATGGAAACCACATCAGAATCCTTCAGCAGACGATAGAGATCGACCCGCTCGTAGTCCGGATCGTCGTGTGTACCGGAGGTGGAGTAATAGATCACACGGCAGCCGAATGCCTGTGCAATCGAAGCCACTTTTCTGCCGATCGCGCCAAGGCCGATGATGCCCCACGTCTTGCCCTCCAGCTCGGTGAACGGTCTGTCCATGCAGGTGAAAAGACTGCTGGCGGCGTAGCTGCCGTTTTTTACGTAATCATCGTAATAACGGAGTTTTTCTGCCAGATAGAAGTACATCGCAAAGGTGTGCTGGGCCACGCTGACGGTGGAATAGCCGGCGACGTTCGTCACGGCGATGTTGTGGCGCTTCACATAATCGAGATCGATGTTGTTGATGCCGGTTGCGGTGACGCAGATCAGTTTCAGGTTCTCCGCGCCGGACAGGGTGCGGCTGCACATGCGCACCTTGTTGCAGATGACGATATCCGCCTCCCGCACACGCTCCGGGCATTCCTCCTCCGTTGTTTTTTCATATACTGTCACTTCTCCAAAACGGGAAAAGCCGGACAGATCCATGTCCTTTCCCAGTGACTCTGCCTCAAGAATTACAAGTCTCATGTTGGTTCCTCCTTTTGCAGATGATGATTCTGCTTTATCCGGGAAAGCAGTGCCGCCTGTCTGTTTTGAAAGACGGCACTGCCTGAAATATTTTTATCTTAGATACCTGCGGACTGCCGATTCGGAAATATGGTCATGTCGATATGCCATGCTCCCCGGCCTGATCCCCTGGTATTTACACGTATTCGCTGATAATCTCCCTCATCAGCTTCTCTTCCTCGGGCGTCAGCATTCCGGCAAACCTGCTCTCGGCCGCGGCGGTCTGGCGGATGCCCTCCCTGACTTTCGAAATCCTCGCTTCTTTTTCCGGATCTGCGAACAGTTCATTCCGCTCTTTGGCGGACTCGCTTCCCGCAGTCTGCGGTTTTGCTTTCGCCGCTCCGGTTCCTGCCTGTGCCATGGTTTCCGCCTGCACCGGCTGCCGTTCGGTCTGCTGTACGGTTTCCAGCACCGCACTCTGTTTCGTCGCTGCAAACTCATTTTCCAGATAGTCTGTCCAGCCGTTCAGCAGAATTTCCTCTTTTCCGCCGAAATCCAGACAGAGCCGGAAAAAGACAAGGCCTCCGGCGAGCGCGGTGCCCGTTCCGAGGTAGCGCATCAGCTCCGCCTCTCCATAACGGTATCGGTAGATCGCCCACAGCGAAAGAATCGACAGCGCCAGAACCGTGAGGATCATATTCTGGCTTCCGCGCAGAAGCGTCGGGACTGCCATTCCCGCTGACCTGCCCTGTGCAATCTGGCTGCGCATAAACGCCCCGGCATTCGAAAAGGGATGCGCTTTTCTCTGACACGTTTCCAGCACCGACCTGGTCCATTTCGACTTTGGTTCCTTCAGCCTTCCGAGATCGCGGATGGCCCGGGTGTAGAAACGGTTATTCCAGAACAGGCACCACACACCGGCGATTCCTGCTGCTATCATTGCGTATAAGAACACATTTTGTTTCACACAAAACTCCAGCATTCTTATTCCCCCTGATGATTTTTGAATTTGCCTGTCATGATCATATGCCGGTGCTTCCGTTGCGGTGCATCGGCGGATGCCGCGGCAGAATTTGCGCGCACAGGATTCTTCCGCTGGCATATCGGACAGAAGGACGTCTCCTCCTCCGATGTGCCACAGTATAGCACTGCCGGAAAAATTTGGAAACAAAAAACGTTCGTCAAATTCTTTGTGATTCTGTGCTTTTTTGCGTGAATTTTTATTTTTCGTTCCTTCAGGGGACTGCTTTCGTGCCGGTTCGCGTGGTTTCGCTGGTTTTCGCCTGTCAGTTTGTCGATTTTTTCTTCTTGCTTTTTTTAGATTACAGGCGTTTTACCATTTCCTGCAGCAGGTTGACACAGTGGCGGGCTGCCTCGCTCTCAAAGGTCGGGTAGTCCATCGTTGCGCTGTCGTCTGCTTTATCGGAGATGGCGCGGAGTACGACGTATGGAATCTTGTTCAGATAAGCGCCCTGCGCAATCGCAGCGCCCTCCATCTCGGCGCAGGAACCGTTGAATTCCTCGATCAGATGGTTTTTCACTTCTTTGCTGGAAATAAACTGGTCACCGCTGACCACGCGTCCGCGGAATACCTGGATTTCCGGATTGACTTCCTTGCAGACTTCCTCTGCCACCTCTGCGAGGTGCTCGTCTGCCGGGAAGCTCAAAACACCCATCTGCGGAATCTCGCCGAGCGGGTATCCGAAGATGCGCACATCCATGTCGTGCTGAACAGCATCGGTCGAAATGACGATATCGCCGATGTTAATTTCATTCCGCAGGGAGCCTGCAATTCCGGTGTTGATGACACAGTCCACGCCGTAATCATCTACAAGAATCTGGGTGCAGATACCGGCGTTTACTTTGCCGATTCCGCTGCGCACAACAACCACTTCTTTTCCGTTCAGGTAACCGTGGTTGAACTCCATGGATGCCTTCGTGCGGATTGTAACATCCGTCATCATTTCCTTTAAGCTTGCAACTTCAACTTCCATTGCACCGATAATTCCGATTAACTTCATGTTTATGATATCCTCCAATAACTTTACATGTACTCCCCGATTCTTTCTGTTCTTGCTTTTATGAAATCATTTTTGTCAGCGGTCAGCCGCTAAAGTAAGAACGGAAAACTCCGGGAGTCCATTTTCTTTTCCTTCTGGTTTCTTTGTAATTCCTGTTACAGTATACAATAAATTTGGGATCTGTGGTATCTTTTTTCTTTGCTGTTTTCGTAATCTATGATATAATAGCAGGAACCGAAGAATTATCGTGGCTGAAGTTCACGATAATGTTCTAATTTTTTATTCACAAAGGAGGATCCTATCGATGGAATATACAACAAAAGGTACCTGTTCCAGAAAAATTCTGTTTGAGGTAGAAGACGGTAAAGTACACAACGTACAGTTCGTAGGCGGATGCAACGGAAACACACAGGGTGTTGCAAGACTCGTTGAGGGCATGGACGTAAACGAAGCCATCTCCCGCATGAAAGGCATCGACTGCAACGGACGCGGAACATCATGTCCAGACCAGCTTGCAAAAGCGCTGGAACAGGCTATCCAGAAATAACTTTTTTTACGCTTGCTCTTTTTTATTATAATAACTCCCCGGGGAATGCTCACCCCGGGGAGTTTGTAATTTATCCACTTCTGTTTTTTCTTTTCTGATGCAGCACAGCTTCCCTGCCGCCTGCTTTCTTCCGGTTTTTCTTCTATATTAATAGCACAGTCTTTCTTCCAGCCACCGGACTGCTTTATCTGTCCCATTTGTCGCAGAGACTGTTGATCTGGTCAGCAAATTTGGAAAGATCTTTGTTGGCGCCGCCTTTGTTTCTTGTAATAACCGTAAGCAGCCGCTGACCAGCCGCAACGAGGCGGTCGAAGACGGCATTTCCGCTGCTTCTCGTGCGCAGGGTTCCTGCATTTGCGGCACTTTCTTTCTGGATCGGAATGCCGACAGTTTTCTCGATAAATTCATTTTCTTTCAGATCAAATACGGTTCCGGAGAACGGAGCCATCGCCGGATAACGGAATTCATCCCACAGTTTTTCTGCAAAAAGTTCCGTCACCTTATCCTCTCCGTGCGTCACGAAAACGCGGTCCGGTTTTGCCCGCAGACTGCCCGCCCATTTGAGCAGTCCTTCCTGATCTGCGTGGCCACTCATGCCCGGGAACTGGATGATGTGCGCGTTCACATGAACCTCTTCCTGGAACAGTTTCACTTCCTTCGCGCCTCCGATCAGCGCCCGTCCCAGTGTACCGACGGCCTGATAGCCGACGAAGAGAACCGTACTCTCCTGCCGCCAGAGGTTGTGCTTCAGATGATGCTTGATTCGGCCTGCATCGCACATGCCGCTTGCGGATATGATGACCTTCGGGGTTTCGTTGAAGTTGATGGCTTTCGACTCATCGGATGTAATCGAGAGCTTTAAGCCCGGAAACAGAATCGGATTAATGCCCTGCGCAAGGAGCGCAGCTGCATCGGAATCGTAGCACTCTTTCTGATGATCGCGGAAAATATTGGTTGCCTCAACGGCAAGCGGACTGTCCACGTAAACCGGGAATTCGCCGTGGCCGTGAACCAGATGTTCTGCCTTAATTTCACGAATAAAGTACAGCATCTCCTGCGTTCTTCCAACAGCAAACGACGGGATCACGAGGTTGCCGCCGCGGTCGAGCGTTTCCTGAATGATTTTTGCCAGCTCCGGTACATAATCCGGTTTCGGACCGTGGCTCCGGTCACCGTAGGTGGATTCCATAATCACGTAATCAGCGCTCTCCGGGTACTCCGGGTCGTTGATCAGCGGCTGATGGATATTTCCGATATCGCCGGAGAAGAGCAGTTTTTTCGTCACACCGTCCTCTGTCAGCCACAGCTCAATGGATGCGGAGCCGAGCAGATGACCGGCATCGAGAAAACGGATCTGAATGCCGTCCGATAGTGTCACACGCTGATGATACGGAATGCCCTCCAGCAAGCGGATCACGCCGAGGGCGTCCTCCATTGTGTATGGTGTGACGTAATCTTCTTTTCCCGCCCGACGGTTCTTGCGGTTCCGCCACTCGGCCTCGGCGAGCTGAATGTGTGCACTGTCGCGGAGCATGATGTCCGAAAGCGCTACCGTCGCCGGAGTCATATAGATTGGGCCGCGGAAGCCGTGCGCATACAGCAGCGGCAGATTTCCGGTATGGTCGATGTGCGCGTGCGTGATCAATACAAAATCAAGCTGGGATGCCGGGACCGGAATCGGCTTGTTTTCATAAATATTCGGTCCCTGCTCCATACCGCAGTCCACTAAAAACTTCTTTCCGGCAGCCTCCAGATAATAACAACTGCCCGTCACTTCATGTGTTGCTCCAAGAAATGTAAGACGCATAAGATGCCTCCTGTTCTCCCGTTTTGTTCGGGGACAAAATGTTGTCACTGCGGGTCAAATCACGCGTTATGCGTTTGGCCCGTTATCGCGGCAGTCGTCAAGTTCTCATGCCAGCATGGTCTTTGACGCGTTGTCCGCGAAAATAATCTGAAATTCCTTTTGTATTTTATGCTTATTCTCTCTTTTTTGATTATTATAGCATAATATCTGGCAGATTCCAACGGAATTTTAAGGCAGATTGCACAACAATCTTGATATTTTTGTTCAATTATGGGCATCGGCCGCCGGAAGTGCATAGAAAAGAGGCACCGGTATTCCTGCAGTAATACCGATGCCTCACTTATCGGGGCCAGCCGATGTTCCGTATGATCACTCACACGCTGAACATAGTAACACATGATGACTCAGATCTGTGTTGTGGTTGGAAAAAGGAATTTCGACGCGTTGAAAATCCTGAAAGATCTGCGTTTTCGTCTTAATATATTCATTGTTATAAGGTTTCTATAGGGGACTGGCCCCGCTTTTTTTCTTAGGGGTGAGGGAGCGTGGTGGAACTACTGGGTTAAAAATTGTTTCCGTTTATTTACGCTTCCTCTCTTGCGCTTATATAATAACACTTTATTTGCTCGTATTTTAATGGTTATTGGTTATATAAATATTTTGTTAACCGATATAAATACCATTTGTTGAACTTCCACCATTTTCAGTGACACCATTCTTAGTGCAGGAATGATATCCACGTAAACGGTAATAATATCCCTTTTCAACTTTAATTTCTTTACCCATATATAAAGAATTCGTATTATAATCTACACACTGCCATTTTTGATAACTATAAAAATCTTCTGGTCCACTTGAACGTTCTAAATATACATTTAATTTTACTGTGTTGCAACTAACATTGCATTGTGTTCCGCCAGAAATTCCAATATAACCATTTCCATTATTTGTAATCCTTACAAATCCTTGATGCAAATAAGTACTTCTTGCTACGCTCTGGTAATTTCCAATTGATTCTGTTTCATTTGTTAACTCTGATCCATCGATTACACGTCCTAAATAGTCCAATGCCCCCGCTTGTGCATTCACTGTATTTAATGACATCGTTACAACGAGCATAGCGCAAAAGAGTAAGCTTTTCAAATTAATAACCTTTTTCATACTTCCTCTTTCCCCTCGTCCTCATCTACATAATAAATACGTTTAATTTCTCAAATAATTACAGATTATACTGCATTTCATTTAAAATTTTTATCAATTCTTCCTTCTCTATCTGTCCACTTAATTGATAATATGCATCTTTATATTTCCAAGTCGCATAATAATTTTCTTCATTATTTTCAGAAATTGTTCCCATTTCTACTTCTATCACATCATCAAGAGTTTCTACTTGAACCTTTTCCTTGTCTTTCCAACTTCCATATGATAAATCATTTTCATTCGATGATAATTGAAAATATACTATATGTTCATTATATTGATATTCTATTAGTGCTATCTGTGTTTCTGCTATTATTGTAAAATCATAATATTCCATTCCTTTTGGAACATAATAAAATTCTGGAACTGGTAGATGTAACGTATCTCGTATTTGTTTTTGAGCTTCGTCCAAGTTTCCTCCTGTATACTTTCTCTTCTCTCCATTATCTACCCATGTAGCATCTCCAGCATTCCGAACTCCATTAATCGTCTCCGCCAGCCGAATCCGATTCGCCTCGCTCGTCATACTAGCTCCAAACACGCAAGCTCCCACAACCAACACAACACCAGCCGCCTTTGCCGTCCGTACCCAGTGTTTTGTTGTTTTCGCTCTCTTCGCAATCTTCTTCTGTCTCTCCGCCTGCTTTTCGCGTTCTGCCTTTCTCTCCACGATCTGGCGGCGGATCTCCAGTGTTTTTTCTGTCGGGTTGCCTTCCGCGTCCGCGAGTCCTTCCTTCTGGAGTTGCTGCTGGAAGCGCTCGTACATTGCGTTCAGTTCTTCCTCTGAAAGTGCAGGCGCAGCCTCCGGCTCCTGTTCTGTTGCTGTGTTTCCTTCCTCTGCCTTTACAACTGCCGATTCCCCTTCCACCGTTTTCGAATCCGCAGCCATTTTTTCTTCCATCGTCTGCTCCAGTTTCTTTTTCAGCTGTTCTTCTTTTTCTATCTTTTTCATCTTCTTCCGTTCCTCGGCATTTTCCATGTTGTAACCGCTCTTGACTTTTTTTCTTCTTGAGGGGATAATAAAAGCCAAATGATATTATCAAATTCCAGGGAGGAATTCTCATGAAGCATATTGTTCTGACAGGCGGAGGTACCGCCGGCCATGTTACCCCGAATATTGCCCTGATTCCAAAATTAAAGGAAGCAGGTTATAAAATCTCTTATATCGGTTCCTACGACGGTATGGAGCGCAAGCTGATCGAAGATCTCGGCATTCCGTATTACGGAATTTCATCCGGAAAGCTGCGCCGCTACTTCGATCCGAAAAACTTTTCCGATCCATTCCGCGTCGTAAAAGGCTACTTTGAAGCAAAAAAACTGCTCAAAAAGCTGAAACCAAACGTTGTCTTCTCCAAAGGCGGCTTCGTTTCGGTACCGGTTGTCCTTGCCGCCAAAGCATGTAAAGTCCCGGCGCTCATCCATGAATCGGATATGACGCCTGGCCTGGCAAATAAGCTGTGTATTCCGTCCGCTGCAAAGGTCTGCTGTAATTTCCCGGAAACCGTTAAATGTCTCCCGGAAAACAAAGCCGTTCTGACCGGAACGCCAATCCGCCAGGAACTGCTGTCCGGCGATGCACGGGAAGGCCTGAAGTTCTGCGGATTCAATGCCGCAAAACCGGTTATTCTCGTCATCGGAGGAAGCCTCGGTTCCGTCGCTGTCAATAATGCGGTCCGTTCTATTTTACCAGAACTTCTGAAAGATTTCCAGGTGATTCATCTCTGCGGTAAAGATAAACTGGATGCATCCTTAAATGGTACCGAAGGTTACGTTCAGTTCGAGTACATCAAAGATGAGCTCCCGGATCTCTTCGCCGCAGCAGATCTGATCATCTCCCGCGCCGGCGCAAATGCGATCTGCGAAATCAGTGCTCTGGCAAAACCAAACATTCTGATTCCGCTTTCTGCCAATGCCAGCCGCGGAGACCAGATTTTAAATGCGCGTTCCTTTGAGCGTCAGGGTTACAGTAAAGTTCTGGAAGAAGAATCCGTGAATGCGCAGACTCTTCAGTCCGCAATCCGTGAGGTTTACGAAAACCGTCAGACCTACATCAATGCGATGAAGAAGAGCAGCCACACCGATTCCATCGGCCGCATCCTTTCCCTGATCCAGGAATGCGAACGCAAATAGTAACTACAGAAATCCCCTTTCTCTGGCTTTGTCAGCAAAGTGCTGGCAAAGCCATTTTTTCGTCCGGGTCATTTTCACCCGCAGATTTCCTATGGTGATACCCATTTCGGATGCTACTTCCTTTTCCGAACGCTCATGCACCTTGATTTCACGCGTAATATAATAACCCGATTCATCATGATCTTTCAGTGCATCCATCACTTCCCGAAAAAAATGATTTCTCTCCTGCTTTTCTTCCTCTGCAAGCGTCGGAAGTTCCATCTCTTCCGCCCGAAGATCCTCATCCAGTTCGTTCCAGTCAAAACGTTGTGCTTTTCTTTGATAATCAATTCCCAGATTCTTTGCAGCGACACGGACCCAGCCTTCTACTCTGTCTTCATCCAGCGCATCAATATTCAGGTACAGTTTCACCATCGTTTCCTGTGCGATATCATCCGCATCGGCTTCATTGTGCACCACCTGCATTGCGGCTGAATAGGCTGTCATTACATACTTTTTATATATTTCTGAAAAGTTATTTTTGTCCATTGTTCTCCGCCCCTGTTCGTCTGTCATTGATTCTTTTTCTGGCTGCTGCCAGCCTTTTCTCAGGCCTTCAGCTCTGCCGTCACGCTCTCAATGATCTGCTCTTTTACCGCATCCTCGAGAGTTCCCTGCTTCCATGCAGCAATACCGGCATTGTCACCTTCATATCTTGGAATCAGATGCATATGGAAGTGGAATACCGTCTGTCCTGCTGCCTCACCATTGTTCTGTACCAGATTGAAGCCATCAGAATGAAGCGCTTTCGTCATGGCCGTCGCCATTTTTTTGCCGAGAATCATTGCTTTCGCTGCGGTTTCATCCGGAATTTCATAAATGTTTGCAAAATGCTGTTTTGGAAGAATCAGCGCATGTCCTTTCGTTGCCGGTCCCTGATCCAGAATGACACGGAACTCATCGTCCTCATACAATGTCGCGGTTGGAATTTCTCCGTTTGCTAATTTACAAAAAATACAATCCATGATCTTTTTCTCCTTTACTTTTTTTAATTCTTCTGTTGTTCCGAATCCCGTTCTGCACGGTTCCGAACAACTCTATTTTCTCACTATTTGTCGAAAAATGTCAAATAATGCAGAACGCTTTTTGTTGCGCGCTCCCCCTTTTCAATGCTAAACTTTTGCCTAATCAAAAATCATTACCTACGCATCATAAGGAGGATACGGCTATGTCAAAAGAACCAACAACCAATTCACAGGGCTTATCGGAAGAATGTCACGCTATGATTTCCCGGATTTCACATGAGGTTCGAAATCCTGTTGCGGTTATCCACAGCTTTCATCAGCTTCTTCTTTTAGCGCATCCGGAGCTTTCCAACGATCTCTATTTTCAGAAAATCCAGGAAAATATGGCTTTTCTGAACTCCCTGCTCGATGAGCTCTCCTGCTATAATCATTCATATCGGGCGGTACGCGCTTACGTGAATCCTTATCTTCTGCTCCAGAATCTCTGTGCCGATACCGGCGTTCTCCTCGAAAAACAACAGGTTTCCATTGAACTTGTCAAGGAATCTGCCATTCCGCGCTTTGCCCTTGATACCACGCAATTTCGTCAGCTTTTTCTGAACCTGATCCGAAATGCGGCGGAAGCAATGCCTTCCGGCGGAACGATCAAAATCTCTCTCTGTTTCGACGGTGACTTTCTGACCATCCGTGTGCAGGACACTGGCTGCGGAATCCCCGCCGAGGATCTGCCGACTCTCTTTGACCTTTTTGTCACACATAAGAAAAACGGAACCGGACTTGGACTTGCCATCTGCAAGGAAATTGTAACCGCACACGACGGCACGATTTCCGTTTCTTCCGTTCCCGGGGAAGGAAGCACCTTTACGGTCGTTTTCCCCTTTTCCTGATCCTTGCCATTCCCGGATAGAGAACCGCCATCAGGACTGCACCTGCCAGAAAACCGCCGATGTGTGCGAAGTTGTCCACATTTGAAGACTGGAATCCGACCAGCAGCGAAAGGACAGCCATGACGGCCATCCTCCGGAAGGTGAGATCCTCCAGCCTTCCTTTCCGAAATGCCAGAAGAACAAGCATCGCTCCGACAGCAGAAAAAATCGCTCCCGAAGCGCCGGCGGAAACTGCCGGTGCTTCCCCTGTTTTCATCAGGGACAGTTCATGCAGATACGAGCACAGATTTCCGACGAGTCCGCCGCCCAGATAGATGACCAGATAACGGATCTTTCCAACTGCGCGTTCCAGGTAATCCCCAAGGAACAAAAGAAGCAGCATGTTGTTGATCAGATGCTGGATGCCAAAGTGAAGAAACATACTCGTAAACAGGCGATAGTATTCTCCGCTCTCAATCAGCGGCGCATACGCCGCACCGCAGTCCATCATATGTCTGGAGCTCTCTGTCCCTCCGGTCAGTGTGACTGCAAGGAATACCAGAATATTGCATACGACGATGACCAGATTGATGCTGTTTTTTGACCTCTTCCACATACGGTCCACGATATCTTCGTTCGGATCGTAACTGTTTTTCCTTTGTTCTTCCATTACATCATTTCCTTATCTGTGCTATTTTTTTATTATAATTTAATTCACTTGTAAATGCAAGAAATCGTCAAATTTTTTTCTTTTTTGATAAACGTTTTTCGACAATTATTGACGCTTCACGACGGCTTTCGACGTTTTATGACATTATTTTTTACATTATTTCTTTTTTTAATTTTATGCATAATTTTCTTTTCTATAATATTTTTGTTTCATTCGCATAACTTTTTTCTTTGATCATTCTGCCATATTAAAAATAACGCATCCAGCGCTTTCTCCAAATCGAAAAAGTGTAATGCGTCATTTTTCTCTAATTTCTGTTTTTCTCTCCCGCCTTATACCGGTATTTCTTCCCGGCAAATGAGATATCGTCTCCATCCTCCAGCTTCTTTTTTGTCTCGCCCATCAATGGAACGCCATTCACCGTTGTTCCGTTCCGCGAATTCAGATCCAGCAGATAATCTCCCTCTTCTGTACTGACCAGCTTTGCGTGAAGGCGGCTTACCGTACGGTATGGCAGAATTACATCTGCCGCCGCTGACAGTTTTCCAATCAATGTGCTTCCGCGTTCAATCGGAATCAGCGGAAGATCAATCGGATCTATCGGAATCAGATATGCCCTTCCCTCATCCTCCGGGCTGGTCAGCAGTTCCGTTTTTCCAAACAGATCCTCTTCATGCCCCTCCAATTCCATCAGGCTGTGCATCTTTCTGTTTTCCTGTTCTTCATTCTTTTCCCATGTTTTCTCTTTTTCGACTGAGGAATCCCTTTTCCATCCCTGCTGTTCTGTATCGCTTTTCGGATTCCATGTTCCATCTTTCTGTTTTAAGCCCTTCCGATTCTGATATTCCGAAAATACATCTCCTGTTTCTCCTTGTTTCCGGATTCCTGCGGCCTTCCCATAGCTTCCTGTTTCTGTTCCCGACTGCCGCTTTTTCCATCGGCTGGCAAGTTCCAATGCCAGACTTACAATTCCCACAACAGCCGCCGCTCCTCCCAGCACCAGATACCAAACAGTTTCGGCCTGTGTCCACCGCAGTGCCAGCACACCTCCCAGAAATCCGATGCAGATCACTGCTTCCACAATATTTTTCCAGCGTCCTTCATCCTTTTCTTCCTCCGCTTCCACAAAAAAATTTTCCGCCGCTTCCGCTTCTTGTTCTCCCCAAAGTGTTTCCTCCATCTGTACAGGCGGATTTTCTTCCCTAGGACGCTCTTTTCCCTCCTGCTCCGTCGTTTCTTTCTTCTCTTTCCCTGTCTGATATAAGAGTGCCTGAATCATCTCAACCGAAAAGATCTCCGCCGAAATCTCCCGATACAGTCCATACCCGAGTACTACCGCATCCTGCTCCTGGTGATCCAGCTTCGGCAGCAGATATTCCATCAGCTCCCGGATCTGCTTCTGAAAACAGCCTGTGTGTCCCTGCTTTCCCGGCAGATAACAGAAGGAAAAGTTCTCCAGATTTGCATCTGCAAAAACCAGCTCCGGCTGCAGAACGAGGCCGTCCGGTGCAAGCAGGTACTGCCCCAGTTCTTCGAGAAGATCCAGCAGCTGTTCAAACAGTTTCCGCAGCGCCTCCGCCTCAATCGAGCGCTGTTCAAACACGCTCTGAAGTGACTGCCTTGATGTCACCTCATAGTAAAACAATGTTTTATCATCCATTTTCCCGATTTTGCAGTCCAAAAGCCCTGGGATTGCGTTTGTCAGCAGCATACGGATCTGATACGACGCCGTGTCCGGCTCTTTTTCCTCCTGTAAAATAACATATGTATGATTCAAATCTCTTTTATAATCAATCTGCATTTCTCCGCTTCCGTCCTTACTTCTGGTTCCAGATCTGTTTTACTGTCCGTATCTTCCGGATCGTTTTCACCGGATTGTTTCTCCTGCTTTCACTCAAAACCGAATATTCCCATGCGTTCCGGCTCCAGATTGGCAGAATGTTTCCTTCTGCTTTTATCTGAATCTCTTTTTCTCTGCATTCCGTCTGTACGGTCACCGGTTCAGCCGGAAGCGGTATCTGGGAAATCCACCATTCCATCCGGCTTTGGGCGGCTGCCTCTCCTTTTTCCACAGACAGACGGCCTTCACTGGCGGCAAGCATTGTGCTTTCATATGCCGCAAATGTATACCAGCTCCGTGCGTGTACAAAAAAGGTCAGCGACAGCAGAAGAAAAATCACCATCAGAACAAGCGGCACGACCAGAACTGCCTCTACCGTAATACTTGCTTTTCTCATTTTCACTTTCAAAGCATTCCGCACCTCCCCACAAATCCAAGCAGCAGAAACGGCACCAGCGGTATGGAATCCTGTTTCCGTATTTTCTTCCGCATCAGAAGGACTCCGCAGAGTACCGAACAGAGAATGAGTCCCAGCGTCAGAACGCCGAATGTCTGCCCAAATCCCAGCCAGATTCCAACCGTCAGAAGCAGAAGGCCGTCCCCGTATCCCACCTGTTCCCGTGATATATAACTGAGCGTCAGAAATCCCGCTCCCGGCAGCAGGGACAGCAGCCATTCCAGCCACGATGTCTGTTCCACCAGAATCTGCCATCCAATGCCTGCAAGGAATAAAACACCGGTCAGGACAAGGCTGATCTGCCGTTTCCTCACATCCATTCCGGCAAGAATCCCCAGATACAGCAATATAATTGCACTCTTTACTTCTTCCTGATACACAGCCGCGGCCTCCTTTCCGCAAACCCGAGTTTCTGTTTACCGTCCTTCTTTCCGGTCTCACCCGGAAAGAATACACCTGCTCTGCTCATATCCGGCTTTCTTACGCCGCCTTTTTCGCGCATTTCGAGCACTGCGGCAGTCCATCCGTCTGTTCCAGTGCTACAAGTTTTACTTTACGTTTCAGCCCTTTGCAGGAAAGACTGTTATGATACCGGTTTCCGTATTTCGTATAGTAAACTTCCGCACCCGCAGCGCCATTTCCCACGCACTGTTCGCATTCCTTATATTTTTCTCCATCCTGATTCCGTTTCCACGCAAGCGCACCCGGTGAGGAAACCTGGATCGAAAGATTGATATGACTGCACGACGAATCGGTATGATACACACTGCCGTTCTCAGTCACCCACACCATCTGTTTTGCTTCGCCCTCTTCTTCATCCGCCTCCTCTTCTGTCTTTCCGCAGAACAGATGCACTTTCGCACACGCTGCAATTCCCCGGTTCCGCACCGGAACGAGGCGGTTTCCCATTTTCGGCCAGTAAATCGCTTTCAGTTCCAGCCATCCATTTTTCACACGGCTTCCTGCCAGTGTCACCATTCCATTTTCGCGGATTTCTTTTGGAATCTTTGCTTCTGCATAAGCAATGCACGCAGCCGTTTCTGGTATTTCATACGTTTCTTTTCCCGTCTCATCCACCGCGTAGGCACAGACGGAAAGATACCGCGCGGACTCCTGCAGAGATACCGTCAGCATTCCATGCAGCCGGTAAAGATCCACGATTTTTAATAACACAAGAACCGCGATCAGAAAAACAGGAAGTGCCAGTGAAGCTTCCACCGTCAGGCTTGCCCTGTTCCATTTTCGTTTTACAAAAGGCTGCTCTCCTGATCCGGATTTATAAAAATTCCCGGAAGAGTGGATAAGTTTTTTGATAAGGTTCCAGAAATAAATGTGCCGTTCAGAAGAACACCCTTTTGTATCCCTGCCGGAGTCATCCCATTTTTCAGGCTGCTCCCTGCATCTCATATCCATAATTTCTCGTAATCTCATACTCTCGTTTCCCAATTACCGCCGTAAAACCGGCTTCCAGTTCATCGACACAGCAATCCAGTCGGAAACCCGGCTGCTGCTGTTCTGTCCGCATATTGTATTCCACCAGATCCATCGCTCCAAACGTTACCGCTTTTCCCGATTTCTGCATCAAAAGCAGCCGCAGATAATCGGAATACTCCATGCCGCCCGGTGCATTTTTTCTGCTCTGATCCCCTGTTTCCAGCAGTTTCGGAAGCTGTTCCAGAGAAAGCTGCCACGATTCTGCCGTTTTGAACAGTGCTACTTTTCCACCATCCAGCAGTTCCCGCAGATCCAGAATGCTTTCTGCAAATGCCCAGCACACGGCAAGTGCCATTTTCACAACCGGCATCGCCGCCGGAACTCCAAACGACGCGGCAATTACCCCCGCCATTGCTTCCATCTCGCCCTGCTTCTGCGCATCTTTCGCCAGATACACCAGATTTGCCGCCTCCCGTAGCGCCAGCAGACGGTTCACGGTTCCCGCCAGATTATCCTGATCACTGTTTTTTCCGCAGAGCACATATTCCACCTGGCACTGCAGCCCTTCCTTCTTCTCCTTGCTGGTATAGCACGGAAATTTCCACAGAATATATTCGGACGAAAGCATCTTATCCACAAAGCTCAGTTCTTTTCCACACTCTGCCATGCCAAACCCGCTCTGCAGCTCCCGTTTTGATGCAAGAAACGATACATCCGTTTCCCCCTGCGACAGTGCCTGCCCTTCCGGGAGGACCAGTCCTAAAATTCCCATTTTCATTACTTTTTGAATGACCTCAATCGGATTCACAAAATCTTCCGGTACCGGCTGCTTCTGATCCGGTTCCGAAGGCGTGCCGTTTCCAGATTCTCCTTCACCTTCTGTTTTTTCTGTTCCCTCTTCTGGCTGTTTGGATTCTTCATACTGTTTTAAAACCTCCTCTTCCTCGTAACCGCTCTGTCCGTCCTCCTGACGTTTCACGGTTTCCTGTTCTCCTCTTAATTTCTGGGAAAGCTGCTGTATTCCATAAGTTCCAAGGCTGGCTTTCATTGCCTCACAGATCTGACGGGAGAAAGCACTTCCCTCCTCGTCTGTCGCAAGACGATAGCCGCCGAGATAAACTTCTGTAACCTGTCCGCCAGATAAACTGCCTGATAGAATTCCCATCCCCGATGCAGTGGGGGACAGAACTTCTCCCGCAGTTTCTGCGACTTTTCTGCTCATGGTTTCAGGTTTCCAGACACCGCTCTTATCCCCGCCGTTATAAAAAAACAGCTCGTACTGTCCCAGCAGTGTTCTGTCATACCCGGCAAACAGAGAATACAGTCCCTGTTCCATTGCGCAGGCCGTCATCACCCGTGCATGGGCATTTCGCACCGACGCAATTGTCCCGGAAATCAGGGAAAGCATCAGTATCAGAACGAGACACAAATATGCTGTTATGCTTCCGGCTGCCCATCTTTTCTGTCTTTCTGTTTCCCTCATGGGATACAGCTCCTTCCACTTTACTTTTACTTTTTCGAACTTTAGATGCCGTGGATCGGATAAAGGATATACCGAGACACAGATATGCAAATGACATATAGGTCCGTACCGGCTTCTAAATTTTTCTTTGGAGTTCCGTATTGGACATTTTCCCGTTTATACGGTGTTGCTCTGGTTTGTGACTTTCTCCATCAGACTGTTGACCAGACTCACAAGCTGCTTTTTAAAGATTAGTACGAGTCCGATCAGCACAACGAGAATCAGAATCACTTCCACAACACCCACCGCATCTTCCTCTTTCCAGAACTCCGATATCAGCTTCATAATTCCCACCTCCCTCTCTTTACCAGCTGTTGTGGGGATAAAAACATCCCCTATGCATAAAAGGACAAAAATGCCGGAACCGTGAGTATGACCAATACAACCGCAAGCATCATGCCCATCGGAAGAAGAAGCTTTGTCGATGCCTTTTCTCCTGTTGTTTTCGCCTGCCTTCTTCTCTCCTCAAAGGCCTCCTGCGATTCCTGTTTCAATAATTCCAGCAGTCCTTTACTGCCTTTTTTCAGATTCTGCGTCAGCAGAACAGCAAGGGAACGATACGCTCCGGTTCCCATACGCATTCCCATGCGCTGGTACGCTTCCTGCTCGGAAACACCGTTTTCCATCTCCTGGCAGGTAAATACAATCTCTTCATAGGCAAAACGTTTCTGCCCGCCAAGCGCCAGATTTTTCCGGTAATCCACTGCAATCCGCTCGAGTACTTTCCGCATCCCAAGCCCGGCACCCAGAAGAAGAACCATTTTGCTGACAATTTCGGGATAATCCCGCAGCATCTGTTCTTCTCTTTTCTGCCTTTCTTTTTCTTGTTCCCTTCCTTTTGCCGCCCAGCAGACTGCTCCTGCCGCCGCGGCAAGTGCCATAAGTTCCAGACCTGTCAGATCCGGCACTTTTGACCATGTTACAGTTTCTCCGTTCAGTGTCTCCGGCAGATAATAGGCTGTTTCTTCGGGATGCGCTTCGTTTTCTTTTTCCACTGCTTTTTTCAGTGCCCTAAGAACCGCATCCCGCCCTTTTATCTCCGGTGGATAGACCTGAACCTTCCGTATATATTCTGTTGTTTCCCCCTGAAGTTCCAGTTCCGCTTTCAGCGTAACCTCCACTCCTTCTTCGGGAATCTCGTCTGACAGCAAACCCCGGCTGTCAATCAACAACGGCCTGTCTGTTTCCCAGCTAAGCGCCACCGGGCTTCCCGGTATTTCCGTAACCAGATCCATGTTTCTGTTTACCGTATGAAAAGACAGATTCTCACCTAAGATGATTTCATCCAGCGCCTCTATCGCCGCACTGAACGCCTCTTCTATCTCTTCTGCGCTGTAAGCTCTTGCAGGTACAGACAGTGTAATTCTTTCCGGTTTCTGATTTCCAACAGAAACCTCAAGTTTTTCCTCTGTCGGTTGGCTGCCTAAGGCACCCCGTTCCAGTTGAAGTTCCGCTTTTTCATCTCCTGAAACTTTTCGCACTCCGATCGGAAGGCAGAGTGCAGTGCCCGCTATAAACCCTGTCGCTGCAAGGCAGAAAATCCGTCTCACCAATTTGTGATCTTCCGCCTTTTTTCTCATCCGGAAATACCAGATGAACAGCCCCGCCCATGCGGTCAGACAAATCCACAACATTTGATTCCTCCCCTTTTTTGCGGACGAATCGTTATGATTCGCAGTCTTACTTTTTAAACTTCAATTGCTTCTTAAAACTCAATGTCCAGAATCTTCTTTCCAAGCACCCATGCCGCCAGATACACGGCAAGGCATCCGCTCATGAAGAAAACCCCGATTACATTCCCATACATCACACTTAAGAATTCCGGAAAGGAAAGCTGTACATATCCCAGAATTCCAAACGGCACAACACTCATAATATTCTGCTCGAACCGCCGGGAAGAAACGCCCGCACGGATTTCCCGCATCGTGTCAATTCTCGTACAGAAAATATCCCACGTATTCTGAAAGATCTCGCAGACATTTCCTCCTGTCCGCTTCGCAATCACCAGTACACTTGCAAACGTCGCAATATCGTCAATGCGGCTTCGCACCGCAAGATCCTGAAACAGTTGTTCCACCGGCACGGAAATCATCATTTTATGACGCATCCGGCGCAGTTCCTGTACCAGAATGTTTTCTTTTCCCAGCGACTGTTCCAGCTGTCCTGCCGCCTCCAGCACTGCATTTTCCATGGAATAGCCGGAACGCAGTGCCGTGTGCATCCACGCAATCAGATCCCGGAAGCTGTCGTACAGCTCCTCTTTCCGTCTCTGAATCCGGTTTTTCCGATACGTGTGAAAACATACGATTCCAACCGGAACCACAGCAATGCATGTCCACCACGCCCGGTAACAGAGCAGGTTCACAGCGGCGGCAATCCCAAGACTGATTCCCGCTATTTCGAGATATTCCCGACCGGTAAATTCCCAGGTCTGATAGTCGATCCCCTTCGTCTCCTTCTCCTCTGCCATGCCCGTCTTTGCCTGGCTTCCCGCACGTATTCTCATCCTGTTTTCCCCTCCAGTTTTTCTCTGTGTACCAGTTCGCCTGTCTTTTGCAGGCCTCTCCCATATTCTCTTCGAAACAAAGAAACCGTTTTGATTTCGTCCTCCTCCATCCCTGTGATCTCTGCGATCTCCTCCACCCGACGGCTTCCATCCTCCCCGCGTCCTAAATGCACGAGAATTTCGATTCCCGATGCAATCTGGCGGCGGATTGCTTCCAACGGGAGCTGCACTCCCATCAGCACCATCGTTTCCAGACGGGAGATCATATCTTTCACGCTGTTTGCATGTGCCGTGCTCAAAGATCCCGCATGCCCGGTATTGAGTGCGGATAATAATTCAAACGTTTCCGCTCCGCGCACTTCGCCGATAATTACGCGGTTCGACCGCATGATAAAAAAGTGAATGTAAAATAAAGGAGGTCTTTTTATGAATGTGATCTATCGTGTGCACGGTGCTGGCGGCTTCTATATGGAAACGCAGAGCCAGGACCAGGCTTTCCGAGCTGCCAGGCAGGAAGCTGCGGCATCCGGTCAGATGGCTCTTGTATCTTTTACCTGGGCTGGCCGGTACCAGATGCGCCGGTTCTTTCCGGACGGATCCATGACTTCCAAGTAGTTATAAATTATACTAATTACCACCAAAAACCGGCCGAGATCTTTGTGCAAATTACGGTTATAAATAACTTGAATAGTAGCGGTACCAGAGTTAATATACAGACAACCTAAAGGAAAGCAAATAAAAAACTCGGAGGTATCTAAAATGAAAGCAAATAAAAATCTTGAAAAACTGCAGGCTGAATACAATAAAATCTTTGATGCAATGGGCTACACTGAGGACGTGAATGTTATCGCAGAGTACAATCGCCAGCTCGATGTTATCGTTGAAAAAATGAATAAAATTATCTTAAAATAAGAACACGTGGAGGAGCTTCGGCAAATGTTTGATAAAAAAGGATTAAAAAAGATTATGGATGCCTACCATGATTACAATAAAGACTTATCTGCTTATCTTGGGATGAGCGTACCGAATTTTTCGACCATCTGGAATGGTCGGCAGCAGTTTAATGTAAATCATATACGCCGCATCGCGGTCCGGTATTCACTGGATCCGCAGCAAGTTTGGGATATCTTTCTTTTTCCGGAATTAAAAGAAGGCCAGGAGCCATAAGCTCCCAGCCTTCTTTTTTTAGTTGAACAGTGCGTACCAGGTGTTGGCTCCGCAGTATCCATCGGCCTCGAGGCCTTTGGACTTCTGAAATGATTTTATCGCGGCGGTCAAACCGTCGCCGCAAAGCGCGTCCATGCTGCCGAAATAGAAACCTTTCGCCGCAAGGATGAACTGAACCAGGAACGTAAAAGTTCCCTGGGTTCCATGACTTACGGTAGCTTTCGAGGCAACTTTTTTGCAGGACTCAAAAAAGTTTTCATTGGTCGGATCCAGCGCGGTGCCATATCTCCGATTCATAAGGTCTTTCCAGACTGCCAGGGTAGCCCATCTGGATTTGGTTCCGTAGTCTCCGTCCACGCGCAGCTTTGCTCCACAGAATTTCAGAAGCTTGTCTCCGTAGTTGCTATTCAGCCATTTCTGGCCATCAGAAACGTTGTTTCTGGCACTGTTGCTGCCGGATCCGGTGCTCGTAGAGTTTCCGCCTGCTTCCGCGCCGTCAGCAATATTGGTTGCCGTGTGTAATCCATCGTTTAAGAGGACGTCCCCGGCAAGCAGGTAGTCAGGTCCGTTCAGGTATTTTTTGTCCGTCAGGACGGTAAAACCTGCAGCTCTGAACGCTGATCGCATATCTCCGGTGTAAGTTGCTTTCAGGTTTTTGAGAGAATCGATGTTGAGCAGGTGTCCGACCGCTTTGACATTTGCTATGACTCCCGCGGAGCAGTCTGCCTCGCAGGCGATGGTGATCTGCGATGGATCGTAGTTGCTGGCTTTGAGGTGCTGCCAGTATGTATCACGCTGTCCCTGATCGTAACCAATCAGGTCGTTTTTCGCCGCCTTGACACCAAGCTCTGCGATTTTTGCACGTACTGCAGAGTTCGGATGCCGCAGTACGCACTTCCAGGGACGGGAGTACCACGGGATCAACGCCCATTCGGTTCCTGTCTGATCTCCGGCTCTGCCGCCGGAATATCTGCCGTTTTCATCGTGTCCACTGTTTGAGATTAAGCTCATAGTTCCTTCCTCCTTATCGTTGTTGTCCTGATAGAGCATGAGATACTGTTCTCCATAATTGGCTCGTTTACTTTTTACGCTGTCCCCAGTATCCAGGGGCAGCTCGAATTTCTGCAGAAAGATGTCCGACGCCTCCTGCACAGTCGTTGCATTTTTGAGAGCGTAGAAAACGCTTCGATATCTGCTCTGCAGTTCTGAAATCATGTATTCGATCTGCAGGGTCGGATCTCCGATCGATACTCCTCTCTGCTTTGCCAGATCGTACAGCCCGGCTTTCCGTCCTGCGCTTGTCCATTGGCACAAGCCATAGCCGTACTGCCGGCTGTCTCCCATCGGATGCAAGAATAACTCCCGGGAAATCTCTCCACTGTCTACGGCCTCAGTATAAGTATCGTCTGTGTACTTATGACCGAGGCGCTTCTCACATAAGTCTTCGAGATTGCGCGGATTGAATCCAGACTCTGCATAGAGGTTTCCCATTACTCCGCAGGCTCCACACACTGTCGCACCAGCAGCGATCAGGCAGTTGTATGCTGTATCAGTATTTTTTGTTCTCGAAATCGCCATGTCATTTTTCTCCTTGTCGATACGACCCATTCACTTTTCCGTCATCCAGCAGATCCTTGACGCCTCGAAACCACTTATCAATTAATATCATGAGGTCGTCGTCTGTGATGAATACCTGCAGCCATTTCGGCAAAAGTCCACGTGCCTGGCTTACTACCCATTTAAGTTTCTGCTTCCCCTGACCGGATTCGTTATATATATGCTCTGCCTTCAGGATAAGCACGTAAACGTCAGTACGGATTCCTTCCAGTCCCTTTGCTTTGAAATACTGAAAAGTCATGATAAGTGTTACGATCAGGAGTGCTCCGATCACTAAAATCAGGATTGGGAGCGGTACCTGTTTCAAAAAATTCAGTAATTCCATATGTGTTACCTCCTTAAGATCTTCTGCTGGCGTATAATTCCACCAGTCTATCTGTGTCGTCCATTTCAATTTCTTCTAATCGGTTCATGGCTGGCTGGACTTCCGAATGCATGAACCCGTTTCCACCGAGCTTCTCATAATCTCCGAATGAATCCCAGAACGACTTCGATTCCATCTTGCTCCATGCAAGCTGCGGATTCTTATACTCGTTTGTGTAATAGTGGTAAGAACTTAGAAGCTGCGCCTGCAGTTTATTCAGCTCTCCTGCCTTCCGGTCTTCTTCCATCTTATCGATTTTCTGCGATGTTTGGACCTGGTGTTTAGACAACTCACTGAGTTGGTTATTGATTTTTTCCTGAATCTCGATACTCTGCTGCCGCCATTTAGGGTACTGCGCTACTTGCTGCAGTGCTTTTTGTAGCTCCTCTTCTCGCTTCTGATAGGCGTCCAGGAGTTCCTTGATTCTTTTTACAATCTTTCCTCCTGTCTTCCATACGAAGATCAGCGCCACGATGAGCAGTCCCCATTTATAAACGGTGAGTCCGAGTATCTCGTATTCTCCAAATAATTCCATGAATGCTTCCATCCGGTTATCCTCCCTGTCTGCAGTATTTGCATTCCAGGCACGGGTTTTGTTTAGCCGGAATGTGATAGTCGCGGCATTCACCGCATTGGCCATAATGCCTGCAGGACTCTTCCTGGCAAGGTTCCAGGGACATCCTGCAGAGTGTTATGGCTTTATGGCAGCAGGAGAAATTATTCGTCTTTTGGCTTGCTGGCGATGATTTCTTCTTTTTCATCTTCTGTGATCCAGCCTCTCTCCACTGCAGTCTGAAGCGCTTCGTCTGTGAGACGGCCCTGCTGGTATAATCTTTTCAGTCTTTTATACATTGAGATCGTCACCTCCTAAAGATGCGATGATCAGGTCATCAACTACGCTGCTGAGGTCATCTTTTTCAGATTTCAGCATTTTTACTTCCTTCTGAAGAGCTTCGATTTCGGTCAGCTCCGCTCCTGCTTCTTCTGCATCTTTTGCCTGCTGAAGCCAGGAATCGAAGGACGCCTCTACACTCTCTGCCAGATTTTCTCTGTATCTGGTTTTGATTTCAAAGCGATCATATCTGTAGTATTCCTGTGCTGATTCTCCTTCTGAGGCCGCCTGGCGCTCCAGGGGGCCTTCGATATTGTCATACAGGATTACTGTGCATGCGGCTCCTTCCCGCTTCGGGAAGGCCTCAATTTCAAGCCGCACAGAGGGTTTGATATTGCTTTCTGTTTTCATGACTGACTACTCCTTTCAATAGCTTAATGTTTACAAACGGCTGAATCCATTTCTCATAGAATCCATGAGAGTCTGAATGATCTATAAAACCCATGTAGCTGATCATTCCAGAGGCGTTCGTTTTGGAGATGTACTCTTCCTTGGATATGACTTTTGCTTTCCTTGAAATTCTGTACATAACCGACTTACGGAGCGTCGTCCATCCTTTATGGAACTTATACCCCAAAAAGTCGAGTGGGCGAATGCGCAGATGGAAAACCTGCCAGGTATCCTTGATTCGCATCTTCACTTTATTTAGCCATCCGGACGTATATCTTATTGCTGCATGCAGTCGTTTCTTAGATGAATCAAACAGGATGATGTCGTCGACGTATCTGGTGAGATGTCGGACTCCACATACTTCTTTGAGCTTGTGGTCTAGATCCTGAAAGAAAAAGTTGAGGAACCATGGCGACGTGTAAAGCCCTACCGGGATGCCGACTGCATCAATCTCCGGTAGCATACGGGTATGTGTGGCCATAGCCTGTTGATAGCTTGCGATAATTTTAAAAGCTAATCTTAAAAACTTACGGTCTTTGATTTTCTTTTCCAGCTTCTTCCGGAGCTCCTCATGCGGGATACTCGGATAGCATTGCTTCACATCGATCTGCGCGACTTTGCTGGTTCCTGCCGGATCCTTTGCGATCCAATGCTCTATGATTTTCCTCGCTCCGTCGGTTCCTTTTCCTGGAACACAACCGCAGCTGTACTCGTAGGCTCCATGCATCACGATTTCTTTGAATACCTGAACGAATGCATGATGCACGCACTGATCAGGAAAGAATCGAGGAACTGCGATGATACGCTTTTTCTTCTTGATTCCATCGTTGATTTCACGGATCGTGTACTTATGCGTTCTGAAGGATTCTGTGATAAGCATCTCCTGCAGCTTCCCTGCGTACTTGTCCAGGTCGTTTATGACTCTCTGAACAGATGGCCGGTTCATTTTATGCTTCGCTGCATTCTTGATTGCTTCCTTCAGATTATCGATGTCTACAACTCTCTCGAAGAGGTGACCGATTCTCTTTGTGTACTTAATTGGTTTCATGGTCTACTCTTATCTCTTTGTTAGCCTCACCGGCTTTCAGACTTGCTACTAACCGGTGCCATTTACGGCCTTAATTTTCACCAAGCGGTGAGGCGTCTGAATGACGGCAATCTTTAAGATTGCGAATAAAAGCACGGCATTTTTATATATCAAAAATTGGAAAAATGCCTATATTGAGATAATTAACAAAGTGGGCGCCCGCCGATGTTCCAGTTCGAATTACCAGAGCCGTTGTTGCAGTTCCGATAGAAAGGCCCGGCATTCGTGCCGTTGTTCACGTTACCACCGGAGAGAACCACCGAGCGCGCGTGCTTTTATTCCCTATAATTTACAAGTTACATATTCCAGATTTCAAAGAGGACGCTGCTTTCCTGGCATGCATATGTTAGGTTCCTTTGCCGGGAAGCCTCCGGGGGAGAAAATCCCCCGGTCCCCCTTGAAATGGTTATTTTCTTGCCTGAGGGCGCCCGCCGATGTTCCAGCTCGAAATACCAGAGCCGTTGCTGCAGTCCCGACAGAAAGGCCCGGCAAACGTGCCGTAGTCCACGCAACCACCGGAGAGAACCAGCTCACCGCCTTCGGTCTGATAATAGTAGTCAGGGAAGAATGTGCCTGATGAGCCTGTTGCATCGGTGCAGATTTCAATTTCCGGCCACTCCGGGTCATAGCCAAATTCTTTGACATATCCGTTCGCCTTCGCTGCTTCATAGCCTACTTTGAAATAGTCTCCTTCGTATACTTTATCCGCATAGCTGCTGCGCTTGTTGCAATAATAGTGCTGCCAGTTCTTAATGTTGTCACCATCGCGGAACTGCCACATGTTTCCGTACCAGTCCTCGATCCAGAGGAAACGTACTGCACTCATTCCGTTCGTCTTTCCATCAACTCTTCCGTTCGGAGACGCCATTTCGATGGTTGCCCCTGTCGGCTGAAGCGAAGACCATAACACGCTTGTTGTCTTAATTGCCACCGGATCTCCATCGAAATATACGCACACTGCATTTTCTACTTCGGAAGAATCCTCAATCTTTGTAACTCTTCTGTCTGCTGCCAGACTCTGTGACCAGAGTCCTGCTCCGATTGAGATACCCTGGCCGACTGCGAATCTGTTTCCGTATGTCTTTTCTACTGTGATGTAGTTTCCTGTTCTCTCCTGAAGTGCCAGACCTTTTGTTCCGTCTTCAGGGAATTCTGTTCTACCACTGCCGAGGATTGCCTGGGCGTTTGAGCTGGCGAACATAACGATGAAGCAGGTGTCTAAGAAGTGCATTGCCCATACGTCGTCCAAGTACCAGTTATCGCCTTTTGTTGAACAAATTGTTCTAAAGGTGTCACGATTTCTGCTATGAGCTGGGAATGCTCCTGCTTTGGATTCCAGTTTAAGTGCAACTACCTCTCCTGACGGTATCGAACTCAATGAACCAGGAAAAATTGGCAAATATACTTTTTCGCTGATTCTTCGATCTGGACCGTCTGTAAACATATGGTCCAGATGCAGGTGTCCGATTGGCCCGGATGATATACCTCTGTATTCCCACTTCACACCGTCAGCGTCGGTTTCAAACCATCGGCCTGTATATGTAAGTGGGACTTCAAGCATAACGTCTCCGTTGGATCCGTCCCACTGAAAGTCTGCATCTCCCAGGTATGCATTTACGGTTCTGTCTTCTGCCAGGTTGCATGGACGCATTTCGCTGAATGGATAATGACTCATCATATCGTTCTGTACAGTGCCGTTTCCGACTGCTGCCTTACAGATCATTCCGACTGCATCTCCCACTCTTTCCCACGTTGCGGAGCTGGATCCGACTTTTCTTCTGGCCGCCAAAAGCTCCACCTTGCTCTGCTCGATTAAGGTTACCCTTGTTTCCAAAGCTTCCAGGTCCGCCTGAAGAGCCAAAGCTCCGGCGCTGTTGATGGTTACGTTCGCGGCATTGGACACTTCCAGGTAATAACTCATGTTGATTACCGATGGGAGCACGCCATTATACGCCGGCATATAATCGCTTGTGGATGCGGTAGCGATGGAATACAGGATTTCCCCTTTCTGCGGATCCTGCGCAAAGACACCGAACTCCGTGATATCGTATCCTGTGCTCAGAGTGCTGTCCTCGCTCTTATTGGTGATTGCGATCTTCAGGATCACGGTGTTGTCTGCATCACTGATCACCTTATTCTGAATCGGGAAGGTCTGTTTCGGGGTTTTCAGAGCCGTTCTGGTTTCGATATTTTCTCCTGAAGAATAAGAACCGGATCCTGTCTGCGCCTTCGTGATTTTGATGGTTGTCTGTCCTGCCTGAGCTTTTGCCAGGAGCGCTTTTCCTGCTGTTGTTAATTTACTGGGATTCCACATTAACATTAGTGTTTTTCCTCCTTGATAAATGATGTGATGTTGTAGGCGTCTCCCTTTTGGGCGACGGTAGTTGCGCTATGAGCTGCCGCGTTGCCTGCAGTCTCATTCGTGACGCAGGTCCGATTGTCTGTTACGGATCCAAGCGTCGCCAGATGATTTCCGGCCGAAATTCCGGCATCTGCATGTAGAGTATTGTAGACTTCTGTGCTTCTTGCCTGATCGATAATACCAATGGACGCCTGATGGCTTGTCTGCGCTGCCTGTACTTCTCCGGAAGTCGTATTGAGCACGATGGTATCTCTGCCTCTGGTACCTGCTGCCGTGGCCGCGTATGTGGTCTGTCCTGCCTCTTTGTCTTCGCGGATGATGTTCAGGACAGTACATTCCTGTACAGCCGTCTGAAGGACAGCCAGGTGCATCGCTGAGTGCACGTCCCTGATGATCGTTACCCGCCGGATATGTGATCGGACATTCTTGACTTTTTGGATCATTGCGTTTAACAGCTCGATGATATCTGGAGTCAAACGCGCAGAAGTGATGATATCAAAGGTTCCGGGTGTAAATGGCGGCTCGTCATAATCGAACCACTCCACGATCTTTCCGGATCCGAAGACTACCCCAACCATTTCTGCGACAGTCGCCGGCGTACCTGCGTATGTATACCACTTCAGGGTATTCTTGACGATTTCGCGTTTTCTCTCAATTTCCAGGTTCTGCTCGTAATACATAGTCCTCATCTCAATAGCGAAATAATCCAGAATATCTTCCGGAAGATCATCGATCATGCTGTAACACATAGCCTGATCGGCGTAGTTCTTAACTCGGATCATGGCCTGCTGCATGGCGTAGCTTAACGCCTGAATCTGTGGCGATTCTTTGTCCGGCCATACATCTATAAGCCCCCCACCGGTAAAACTAATCATCCTCTAAGCCTCCGTACGTCACCGTTTTTGAGGAAAGCTTAGCCACGTTGGCCTTCCCGATGACCTGGAACACTGGAAGAGTAACCTCCACACGTTTTGCACCTGCAGACATCATCTGCTGGATCAACTGCGATGGGTTGATGTCTCTGCCGATCTTGCTCCGCTGCCATATGATGTAATCGTCTACGGCCGCATTTACGGCTGTTTTGATTGTGTCCACTTTCTTCAGATCGCTCTGGTTTACAAAATATTTTACGTTGATTTTGTAATCTACGGTTTCCGGAACTTTGACCGTTACGCGATCGGTCAGTGGCCGGATCTGTTCGTCAGACAAGAATTTCTGGACACCCAGGAGCATGCTTTCTGAAGGCAATTCTCCGTCGGTCATAATAAATTCGATCGTGACATCTACCGGATCATCACTGTAAATCAGAGCATCAGAGATGTTGGCGTTATAAGTTTTGAGCCAGTATCGGTAGGATTCTTCCGGGCCAGCTACGGAGTACTTCGACGGAGCAATGTAGATTCTGTCTTTCAGAGTATCGTCGTCTTCGATGTCAGCACCTCCGGTTGTTGGCTCTGTGTTGGCTACTTTGGCCACGTATGGCACTGGATCCACTAAGACATTGATTTCTCCTGTTTCCAGGTTATTTCCAGCCACGCCGCTTGTCATGCATTCTGCAGCTACGTCTACGCTGGTTCCGCCTGCTGGAATTTCAGCAGGCGACTCTGTCTGAAAATAGATCTCTCCATTGGTGACTCTGGTTCCTTCCGGGATCTCCACCGTGTTTGGCCGGATTCCAGAAAGAGTAAAGCGGATCATCGCTCTTGACGGTTTCGCCTGCTCCCGCGCAATTCCTTTCATTGCTGCCAGATTATCCAGATACTCACCGTAACTGTACTTCAGAAGATCTTGTTTTCCGGTCTTATCGACGTACAGAAGCGCCTGGTATATCTGGATACTAAGTGCATATAGGATCAACGACATCGGATCCGAGCGTTCAAGAGCCACATCTTTCCCGGTTATTTCTTTATACCGGTTCTGATAGTCCCGGACCAACTGAGCCTGCACATCGTCCAGCTGCAGATCGTCGATGAAGCTGACGTCTGGCAAATTTAAAATTTCGTCGATCATCCTTGCTCCCTCCTCTCTATATAAATTTGTGTTTTTACGACTCCTTTTCCATTTGCGGAACGATCAATTCCTGAAACAGTAATATCCGGGATATATTGATCAACCTTTTCTGCGAGTTCGAGCGCGAGCAGATTGATGGATTGCTCCGGACCGAGATCGAGAATATCGGGGGATATTCCAAACCCTCTGCTCCCTGGAAGCGTACCTGCTTTCGTCGTGATAAGGGCTTTTAGCTGCAGGTTGTATTTTTCAACATCCGGAAGCCCTGCCGTTGATTTGATTTCAATGTTGTCAATCTCTTTCATTGCTTCCTCCTTACGCATACTCTGCAAACGTGATATTGATCGTTGCTTTTACGAGTTCTCCCCTGCTCCAGATCGTATCCCATTCCTCGCTGATACTCGAGATGTATACTTTTCCGGATCCGACTCTTTTCCCGCCGATGATCAGATAGTCAACTTCTCCGGATCTGACAGCGGATTCCAGCCTTTCGATGGTCGCCCTTGGTTTTACGCCATGCTCTGCAGATAGAATTGCTGTGACGGTTGTTTCATCTGAGTCTGGTCCCTGAAATTCAGGCCGCGGTGCAGCGCCGATAATTTCATGTTTTTTCCATCTTCCGACAACCGTCCGTTTAAAATCACTCAGAGCCAGCATTTTGTTTGAGCTGACCTCAAATGTGATCAGTTTTCCAAAATTTCCAACAGTAGCCATTCAACTCATCGCCTACACTTTCTTTTCCAACGCTTCCAATCTTCCGAGCAGGTTTTCATTTGTTTTCTCCAGAGCGCTGACTCTTTCGAAAAGCTTCAGAACCTGCGCCGCCGTGAAGGTTCCTGAAGCGCAGATGTATCTGATTGCTGGACCTCTGTATTCCACCGTCCCATCCTTAAACTGGATGTATGCCTGACCTGGTGTCTTGGAAAATTCTTTTCGGTATACCTTTTCTCCGGATACGGCCGGCGGATTGGCGACATTCCAGTATGGTCCAAGAATGACACCATTGGCTGTCCCGTTGGATAAATGTAAAACCAGAACTTCCTCCCCGATCAATGGTGCTTTATACTCATCATTAAGCGAGAGAATCGGGAACGGAGCAGTTACAGCATTATCCATGTCCGGATATGTCACTTCCGCCATTCCATTTTCGTAGTCGATCTTGGAAATTTTCCCGATTCTGATATGCTTCTCTGCCATAGAATGTTTCCTTTCTAATCAAATGTTCCGCTGTTGACCCAGCCCCAACAGTGAGTTTTGCTCCAATTTATTGTTACAAGATGGTATGGATGTGCTTTTCCCGAGCCATTCACTTTTGTGATTTTAGCCGGACCAGCATTGCCCATGTATCCTTTTGCGCCTGGGTAGCTTGAATAGTAATACATTCCACCGTGGAAGTTTACGATATCTCCAACCTTGTACGTTTTCTTTTTTGCCGGCTGTTTTTGCGGCGTTTTCGCCGGTTTTGATGGCGCTGGAGTAGCTGGAACATGTACCAACCGAGTCTGACACTTGTGGATTTCAATTTCCTGCGTGGTGCCGTCTGATGATACTGTCGTCTTGACCTGATCCACATAATACTTGCCGTTCGCTTTCCCAAGCCCTGAAAGAGTAATCGTAACTCCAGCCATGACTTTAGGATTTGCCCATATCGTCCCTGTGAGCGTAGTCGCTGATTCATTCGATTCATTCACTCTTGCTGCGGCTTTGTACTTGGCGTCGTTGATATCGTCCGCCTGTTCATTGATTCTAAGCACTCGGCTGCCTGTTGCATTTTCTTTGATCAGCCCGATGAAGGTACTGATCTCTTTGTTGTCACTTCCGCTTTTGTAAGACGTTCTGGCTCCTGTGTACGTTCCAGTCAGCGTGTCCTTGAAGTCCCATTCGTCATCGATGAAATCCTTCCTGGTGATCGTTGTTACTGGAGATTTCTTCTCATACTTTCCTTTGTCAAATATGATAATTTTCCCCCGATACACTTTCATAGCCAGCCCATAACTGCTGCAGATACTGTACAAAAAGGCGGAATCTGTTTTTTCTGACTGCTCTATTTTTGCAATCGAAATCTTGTTTGCGTCATAGCAAAATCCGAGGCCATATTTTTTTGCGATCTCGGATCCGATCTGCCGGATCGTGACTGACTTCCATGTTTTGGTGCGCTCCGTCTCTTTGAAAGATTCGCTTGCTGGAATTGCCAGGCCTCCGAATGTGGCCTCCAACGGCCCGCCTGTGAATCCTATTGAATCCAGGACAAAGTTACCGCATTGCGTGGTAAAGTTTTTTCCCGCCTCTGTCCAGTTTTCGAACAAGATCGAAGCGTCTATCTTATCACCTTTTGTCGGATACCAAGCATTCAGCCATTTCATGTCTACGTTCTGAAGCACGATGTCCAGAGAGTCGCTGGATCCGCACGCCACATCTGTGTAAACAATCTTTTTTAGATACGGCGCGATGGATTCATTGACATTTTTTCCGTTGAATTTGACTGTCGGCTTGGCTTTTCTTGCGTTAGCCATCTTCGTCTCCTTCCGCGTACTCATAGATCACATCATCGCTGTTATCAACGGTCTGTCTCCAAAATGGAGCATCTTCGTCGCTTTCTTCCGGAAGATCCGGCACCGTGATTACAGTGCCGGAAGAAAACACCAGGGTTTCCAGCAGTGGCCAGTTTGCTTCTATGAGGTTTTTCATATATTTTTCTGATCCGAAGAGCTTAAACGAGATTAAATCCCATGTGTCTCCCTGAATCGTAGTGTATGTCGTACCCACGATCGTTCCTCCTTATGCAAATGACAATCTGCCTTTATTTCTGATATATTCTTTCATCATCCGCTCGAATTCTTTCTGGCTCATGCGGTTCGCTTCCACGATATCCTTCTTGTCCGGAGCATCCCCTTCGAATCGATAAGTCGGGCTGAATACGAAGGTTGTTCCGCCTCCGTCATCCTTCTTATCTTTTTCAGAATCTTTATTTCCGGAAAAGTTCTGAACTGTTTCTCCGAGGACGGAAGTCCTGGACTTAAATTCAGGCATATCAATGGTTCTTGTCTGCTGGCTTTCAGAATCTACAGGTACGATGTTATTCCGGATAGTCTGCTGTTCGTTTACGAGTTGCTTATTTAGCCCGCTGCTTGCAGCCATTCCCAGAGATGCTCCGGCGCTCTTGATCGCGCCGAGAGTGTTCTCCATTCCGACCACAAGTCCTTTTCCGGTAAACATACCGGATTCCATCGTGATTTTAGACGGCGAGTGAATCTTCAGCGAACTGTTGATAGATGCCGATGCTGCCTTTGCGATACTGCTAGCTGTTGCCATTACAGAACCGCGCATGGAATTCATACCATTGACCAATCCGGCCATCATATTCATTCCTGAGCTATACAGGCTTACGGATGCGAACGCCGAACGAATTCCTGAAGCAGAGCTTCCTGCTGCCGACACAGCTTGCGCGCCTCCGGCTCTTACCGCCGCGACCATCTGATTCATTCCACTTGTCACAACCGCTACGGTCGCATTCATGGAAGTTGTCGTGCTGGTTCTTACCTGAGTTCCAGTCGTCTGCACAATGGAGCGGATCTGCGTACTTGATGTTGTGATCTTTGCCGTAATGTTGGCGGATCCCGTTGTGATCGTCGTTACAACCATCGTCATCGTCGCTGCCACCACAGCCTGGATACCTGTCATGGCGGTCTGCGTAGTTGTACGCATCGTGGCCATTTCAGACATTATTGCCTGATTGGACTGCACCATCGATGTCTTAATTCCCGCGGTTACCGCGGACATAGCTGTCGTAGCAACCGGTCCAAGTCTGCCGAGTGCTCCGACCGATGAAGTCAGTGATGTTGCAAAGGATGTTGCCGATGCGGCTGCCATTGTAATCCCATCTGAAAAAACAATCATAGCCGCTGATGTTGCGATCATTGGGCTTGCGAGCTCTGTGATCGCTGTTGTAAATGGTGCCACAGCGGTTGATAATCTAACAAACGCCGCGGCGGTTGGCGCCGTCACAGAGTCGATACCTGCCGCGCTTGCCTTAAAGGCAATAATTGATGCGCTGCAAAGTGTTAACGCTCCGGCTGTCATCGTGATTCCGGTTGCCAGAAGTACTATTGCGGCGGCGGCCGCTGTGCTTCCGACTGATAATGCTAAGATTGCTGCCGCTGCTGCCGTCCCGGCCGCTGCAAGCGGTACAAGAGCCGCTGCAAGCGGTGTTGCTCCGGCAGCAATAACTGCAAATTTTGCTGCTGTTCCGGTCGCGCCTTTCGCCATCGATTTAAGCGCCGCGCCTGCTGTTTTCGCACTGCCTCCAATGACTCCTACAGATGCGGCTGCAAGCACCATTGCCGCTGCAAGCGGTGTCATACCGACGGATGCTGCCAATGCTCCGGCGGCCAGTACAAGAAGCGCTGCGCCTCCTGCTGTAGCTCCGGCGGCCATTGCAACCGATGTTGCTGAAAATGGAAGCATCGCCGCGGTGAGCATCAGAATTGGTGTTGTTGCTGACAACGCTGCAGTACCGAATAATCGAACCATCGTTGCCAAGAGTAGGAAGGATGCCGTACCAGCCGTTGCTCCTGCAGCGGTAGCTGCTATTGCGGCGGCAAGTACCAACACTCCAGCTCCAACCACCAGCACGCCTGCTCCGGCGCCTGTTGCCGCTGCTGCCATTGCAAGAAGTCCTGCCGCGGCCGTAAGTGCTCCGCTACCGCATAATGCTGCAGCTCCTGCAAATGATGTCAACGCTACGCTTAACGAAAGGATTGCTGTTGCTCCCTGCTGTCCATATGAGACAAGTATTGGCAGTGTTACCGACATTACAGTAAGTGCTGTTGCGCCAAGCATCGCTGCCGTTGAAACTAAGGTGAACGCTGCTCCCATCGCTCCGATTGCTGCAGATCCTGCCAGTAAAACTGGTGATAATGCTCCAGCTGTCGCTCCAAATGTAACCAACCCGGCCGCCATAAGGGCCATAGCAATCTGCGCTGCCGGTCCTGCGTTTGCAATCTGTGTTGCCGCCTGCACCATGATCAGACATCCTGAAGCAGCCAGAACAATAGATGCTCCGAATGCAACCAGCCCAACTGATGCTACTGTGAGTGACGGTCCAAGCGCTCCGGCAACTGCCAGAAGAGCAAGCATTCCACCTTCCATAAGCGCGAGCGCAGCCATTGCTGTTGGCCCCGCTGCCGCTACCCGCGTTGCAGCTATTGCCATAAGGCTCATTCCGGCTGACGCCATCAGAACCGCTCCGCCAAAGGCCAGAAGACCGGCGGCTGATCCTGCCAGCTGAGTTCCGAACGCTCCAGCGACTGCCAAAAGGGCAAGCATTCCACCCTCCATAAGGGCCATGCTTCCGATTGCTGTTGATCCGGCTTCGGATAGCTGGATCGCTGCCATTGCCATCAATGACATTCCGGCTGACGCCATCAAGACCGCACCGCCGAAAGCCAGAAGACCATTTGCGCTGGATGATAATGCGGGACCCATCGCTCCGACGATTGCCAAAAGCGCCGCTATTCCTCCTATCATGATCGTAATTCCGGCGAGTGCTGTGCTGCCTGCTGAAGACAGCTGAACTGCTGCTATCGCCATAAGACTCATTCCGGCTGATGCCATCAGAACCGCTCCGCCAAAGGCTAAGAGGCCTTGCGTTCCGGCTTGAAGTTTCGGAGCAACCTGTCCAGCGATTACCATTACGCCAACAATACCGGCGAGCATCATTTTGGCTGCGACCTGAACTTCAGGACCTGCTTTGCTCAGCTCTTTGGCTGACTGGATAAGAACCCACACACCTGCCGCTGCCAGCGCGAATCCTGCGCCTACTCCAAGGACGTTCTTTGCGGCTGCAGACATTGCTGAGCTGCTCTGATCTATTGGATTTACGGTCTGTTTCACACCTTTTCCGAGCGTCAATGCTGCCTTTCCAACTTTTCCAAACACGCCGACAATAGAACTTGCTACTTTAAACAGCTTGCCGATGACCAAGAATGCCGGTCCCACAGCCGCTGCCATAGCTACCCATTTTACGATATTTTTCTGCATAGCCGGATCCAGATTATTGAACACATCTATCGCTTTCGTGATCTCATCGACTGCTGGCTGCAGATATTCACTTGTAATTTGTCCGATATTGTACTTCATGACATCGAAGGAAGAATTCAGCTTCTCCAACGATCCGCCCATTCCTGAAAGAAGGGCATCTGCCATGCTGTGTGATGTACCGGCGCAATCTTCCAGTGCTGCAGAATAGGCCTGTACTTTTTCCGGCGATGCTGCAATCAAGGTCAGCCATTTCGACATCTGATTCTTGCCGAAAATTGCGGCCGCTGCAGACAGTTTTTCTTCGCTGGTTAATCCCTCGAAGCTATCATGCAGCTGTTTCTGAACCTCTACCATACTCTTCATGTTGCCGTTCGAGTCGAAAATCTGCAGTCCGAGTTTTTCCATCCATACGGCGCCATCCTCTGCCGGGCTGGCCAATCTTGCAAGTCCTGTCTTTAGTGCTGTCGCACCTTCTGAACCTGAAATAGAGGCGTCTCCGAATATGTCCGTGATCGTAGCCAGATCAGACATCGACCATCCAACGGAGTTACAGATCGGGCCTGCGACAGACATCGCGTCAAACAGATCTGTGACAGTGGTGTTGGCCTGAGATTGTGCCTTCGATAGAATATCGGCCGCTGTGGATGCATAATCCGAGCTTTTGCCGAACATTTTCAGCGCATTTCCGAGCCCGCTGGTGACTGACGACAGGTCCGTTGCCGTTCCTGCGGCCAGATCCAGTGCCGGTGTCAGCATATCTGCTGCTTCGGCCGCCTGGAAGCCCTGACGGGCAAAATTCAGCGTTGCGTCCGCAGCATCCTGCATTCCAAACACAGAATTCGCGGCTGCTGTTTTCATTGCAGACTCGAGTGCTGCCGCTTCGCCGCTTGTAGAGCCCATGGTTGCCTGGACCAATTTCAGCGTCTTATCAACATTGCCGAATTCCTGAACAGATGAGGTCCCAATCGCAATGATCGGCATTGTGACGCCTGCCGTCAGTGTCTTTCCAGCATTGGTGAAGGCATCACCCATGGAGCTTAATGTTTTCTGCGCCTCCTTAATAGATGACGAGAAAGATTTTTCTAATTGTCCAGCGATCTTGATCGCTATCTTATAGTCGCTCATTTCTTCGCCTTATTAACCTCCTTCAGATCCTCGCACAGATCCAGCAAATCAAAGAGAGACAGGCCGAGAAAGAAATCCAGACCTGTCTGCAGATTGATCGACAGAACTAGGCAAACTTTGCGGAGGTCGGATAAGTCGTTCGGATTTATTCCTCGCCGAAGAAAAAATGTGTAACTTTATTTTTGATCTTCATTGCATCACGAGGCGCTAATCCCTTAAAGAATTCAACCGGTCGGCCGGTTGCGCTCGCTGCGATAATCATCGCGTATTCCAGGTTTGTTTCTGGCATTACGGTGACTACACCAGATGCCTGAAGAACTTTATTTGCTTTGATCAGATCGTTGGCTGTAATTTTTTCCATGCCAGACATATCGATCTCGCCGATTGTTTCTCCTTCGAACTGGTAGACTTTTACAAACTTCACAACGTTGTCATCTTCAACTTCATTTTTCTTGCTGTCGATAACTACGATTTCTGTTTTTTTCTCAGTTGTTGCAGCATTGTCATTGTTTACGGTGTTTTCGGTTGCTTTCTCACTCATATCCTTTTCCTCCTGTTAACACTGGCTTCTGATTTTGGCGAGCATATCTTTTCCGTTTAAAACGTATTTAAAGTTCAGCTTGTCCAACTCCAGTGTTATCTTGTTGTTGATCATTACTTTGAGATAGAGTACCTCCATCTCGATTTCCGGCTCTCCTTTTTTGCCTTTGGATAATTTTCCCATGCTCGAAGTGGTAGATTTTCCTCTGGTCACGATCTTGACAGGAACGTAATCTGTTCCGCCTGTGGCCGAATTCATAACCTGCATGGATCCCCGAAGCGTTAACTGCGGGGGATTGGTTGTGTCCATGAGATTGAACTGATCCGTATACAGGTTACTGAACGGGATCTTAATTTTCATGGAAGAAAACTGTCCTGTTACCGGATCTTCTACCTCTCCTAAGATACCGGCAGCCTCGATCGTATCTGTGATCGCCTCTAAGCTCGGAAGTTCTACCTCTCCGGAGATTCCGATCAGCATTTTCGCTTTGCTGTCGTAGACGTTGTAGTTATTGATAACCTCAGGAATAATCATTACTCTCCACCTCCCAGAATGCTGGCCAGAAGTTCTGTATCATAGCTCAGCGTGTTGTCGATTTCCTGTGCCGGGGTGTATGGTGCGATTTTCTGCCGAAAAGTCATTTTGCCCGCCAGGATATCGGTCGTCGGGTTATCATCTCTTCTGTACTCAATGGATGCCCCTGCCCATTTGTCTGGAGCGTATGCCGCGCACCGGATATTCTCCGAATCCACGATAGACTCGATAAGAACCTGGTTCATCGGATCGTCTACTCTGTCGAAGTAAGTCTGAATGAAGGTGTTCGCCTGCCAGTCAAACATGCGGCGTACCGGGATCCAGATATCCTTTGCATCATTGCTTCCCGGGAAGGCGCCGGTGTAATTGCCCCAGCATCTCCAGCCGTTTACATTCGTGGCCGTGACGACTCCGTATGTATTGACCGTGGATGCCTGATCCTGATCAACAAAAATTTCTGTTCCGTCCGCCAGGCACTGGCCGGTTACCCCGAGCAGCTTGTTGGAAGGCGAAAGATTCGGGACATCATCGTTCTCGGTATCCTGATATGCGATCATGGCGGCTACTACTGCAGATTTCGCCAGGACAAGTTCTCCGATCTTATCAGACGGCCAGAGAACCATACAGTGTGCGGATGTGTATCCACTGTCCTCTTTGATCTTTTTGCAGTCAGTGTACTTAGTTGCCTTAGCTGTATCCAGATCGAGAAGCGCCATTGCCTTAAATACACCGTTGATGTTTTCTGCCTTGGCTGCCAGCGTGACGCCTACTTCCGGAATCTGAGACCAACCCGGTGCAAGAATCAGCCCAGGGACAACGCCAAGATCCGGATAGATTCTTCGGATCAGCTGCGCGCCGGTTTCTGAACCGGTACTCGGATCGTATGCTCCGATAATCTCTGTCTTGGTTACCATACTCGGATCCAGGACGTTTCCGGAAATCTTCAGGCTTGTCTCTGACTTTCCTGTTCCTGTTGCCAGGAGAGTGATGATCAGATATCCTGTCGTGCTGTCAAATTCTGCCACATAGTCTTTTCCTGCCACCAATGCTGCAGAGCCTGTTGCTCCTTTGACAGTAAGACCATCCATAAGTACTCCCGGTTTGTTTACAACCGCCTGCATCTGATTTACCTGATAAGTAGTCTCAGCGAGGGTTTTCTTATGTTTCTTCGGGTCCAGGACGTTAATGTAAACGACCGGAGAGATCTGGTAGATGTTGGCTGTTGCGTACATGGTCTGGCAGAGGGTATAATCTGCAAAATCTGTACTGTAACCAAGCGTTGCCATTGCCTCCTGCGCAGAGTTTGCGAGAATCGGCTTATTCACGACTGCGGCCGGATCAGCGGCCATGTTGACTGGTGCAGTACCGATGACCACCTGAACGGAGCAGTTGCCTGTGATTGGCGCTGAGAGGGCTGTGCTCTCTTCGTGGACGAAAACTCCATGCTTGCTCATTAGATAGTTCCTCCTTCTTTTCTTGTTTCTTTATACTCCAGCGCTTTATTGAACGCTGTATAGATGTATCCGGTTTTCTTCCGGATCATCTGTTCTGCCATCGCGTATTTCATGATTGGCAGATATAAATTCCCGATCTCCGGGCATTCTTTCTGTGCCTCTTCCAGCGCTTCCGGCTTTTCCGTATAAACGGTGTTCTGGACCGCCACGCCTGGAATCGTCGGACCGACGTACATCATCGGCTCCTTGGCGGCTGATTCTTTTTCTGCAGCCTGAACTTTAGGCTTGGCTGCCTTCTTTGCAGTGGTTTCAACTGCTTCTGAATTACTCATGAGAATTCATCTCTCCTTTCCAGCTTCGGAATATTGAATGTCATTTCAACTGCTCCGAAGTAATACGGATAAGTATCCTCATCCTGAATGTCTGTGCTCATTTTGGGCTCTGCGCGGTACTTATGATTCAGCAACGGCTCCTGCAGATATCTGTTCGTGATTCTTTCCATCATCGTCAGAATGTGTAAATAGCCGCCGCCCTTCAGGTCATCGTCATAAACTCCCAGAAGAACATAGACTCTCTGCTGCCATGGCTTCTCTTCATCGGTCGAGGCATCGGAAAGCCTGGCTATTGCATACGGGAAATACTGTGATTCGTCTTCCTCGTCTTCAGTAACAACCGGCAGGCGGTTCTTGTACACAGTCACGCCGACTTCTTCGCCTATGGTGTTCTTCGTGTATACATCCTGCAGAACAACTTTTAAGTCTTCCGCGAAGTCGTCAAGAAATTCTTTTTTCGTCATGCTTTCCTACCCCACCAAAAATTTGATCTGAGCCTCGATGTTCTTGTAGAGCATCTGTTTGATTTTGGGTTCCAGCTTGTCATACACCTTCTCATTTCCGATCATGACCGGTACCGAATTCGAGCTCAATTTCTTGAGTGGAAACCTGGCTTTGCTTCTTCTCTGGTAGATCTGTCCATTCAGCTTTCCCTCTCCTTTGAATGCTTTGATGCCGCCCATGTTCAATGCCTTCAGTCCATTCCCTTTTACAATGTTTGCTTTTGCTCCGCTTTTAGGCGCGGTGGTCTTGAAGGATGTGATGCTGAGAGGTTTTCCTTTGGCCTGCACTTCTGCTTCCAATTGGCTATAGGTTGCCTTATGAATGTTCATATTTCCCTTGAATTTTCCGGACTTGACAGTATAGACGGCTCTGGCTCTATCTGATAGTTGTGTCTTTGAGCTGCTTGCTGTCTTATTGATTCCCCTGCAGATTACCTTTGGTGCATCATTCCCGATTTTTCCAAGAGCGCTATAAACCCTCCTGAGATCGGCTTTATCAACTTCTACTGTGATCATGCGCGGTTCGCCTCCAGTGTTATTGAATAGATTCCTGATTCATCGATTGCATCTGCTACTCGGTAGACTCTTCCATCTAAGCTGATTGTCGTTCCCTGCTTCGGCAATCCGGCCCGTCCTGGCGCTTTCTTGTAATCTTCGGCCGACACGTAGATCAGCTTTTGATTGACATAGATTCCATCCATGTTCTGGTTGAATCTCTTTTCTCTTTCGATCTGCTCATTGTTATCGATCTGAACCGGAACCTCCACACCGTTCAATGTGTGAAGGTCAGAGAATTCTTCCGGATTCATGAATACATTTTTCACATCTTCCCTGATCAGATCTTTGAAGCTCATTATTTTGCTCCTTTTTTAGTTTTTCTTTCTGGCGTTTTCGGGACCTTTCCTACCAGCTCATCCGGTTCTCCTGATCCGGATTCTCCTGGAAGACCTGGTTCTGCAGTCTGCGGATTAGCCTTCTTGTCAGTTACGATTGTTTCTAAATTTTCCTGCTGTTTATCTGCAGGCACTTCCTGGTCTTCTTCCTGCTGTTTATCTACAGGTACTTCTTCTACTTCCGCAGGATCCTTCTGCCACTCTGCGGATCCTGCATCCAGCCACGCATCAAGCATGACCGGATCCGAAGTCGGGAGTTCATCTCCCACGTGATACAACTTCGCCAGATGTAAGATCGGTCTTTTCGCAATAAGTGCGGGAATCTTATCCATTAATTTTTACCAGAACGGTGGCATCGTTCTCTCCTGCTGCTTCAGCCGCATATCCAGCCAGGATGTTGGATGTTGAAGTAGTTGTAAGACAGTTATTTGTCTTATCCCAGTACACGAGTGCCCCAGCTGTGATTGCTGTTGACTTTGCTTTTGGAAAACTATAAATACCTTCCACGTGCACAGTTCCTTTTTCGCCAGCAGGGATCTCTGTTCCAGCCACTCCAATTCTCTGTCCGAGAACGATAATAGTATTAGCTTCAATCACTTTCCCTGTGCTATTTACGAAGTCAAGCGTCTCTCCTCGCTGCCAGTATTCTGCTTTACTCATCTTTCATGCCTCCTTTACGCAAGTGTCAGTTTTGTGTCTACTGTCTTTCCTGGATTCTTTACGATTCCACGGTAATCCATTACTGAAATACCCCAATCGAGATAGATATCCCAAACGAATCCAAGCTGTCCGGCTGTTTCCATTCTTCTGATAGTCGGAATCTCCTGACCATTCAGATAATCTACTTCGATTCCGTCTGTGTCGGATGCATCTCCAAACATAAACCATGGCATCACGTTTCCAAGTCCTCCACATTTTGCATTGATTGTAGGATCCGGAATTACCTCGATGCTGTCTCTGTACTGGAACAGAGGGTTTACTGCCTGCGTGTTGTCGCTTGTGTTAATTGTTGGGCTGTTGAAAAGTGTGTAAATCTCAAATTCCATACCAGCCGCGCAAACGATTTTTGCAGGTCTGATGATGATAGACTGTCCGAACTGGTCCTTCTGGTTGGACAGAGCCATGATCATTGTCTGCACTGCATCCTGAGTGATTCCTGTTCCGGATGCGAGTAAGTTCTTATGAGCTGTTCCGAAGAGCTGAACTCCGTCATAAATCACCGGATTGGTAAGAAGAACATCGAATACCTGTCCGTTGATTGTTTTTCGTGCAGAAGCTGCGTATCTAGCCGGGATGCTTGTAACGAGACCGATGTCATCATTGATGAACGCCTGGCGGCTCAATGTGAACTGACGGCCGTATGTCTTCAGTTTTCTGGTTGGCAGTTTAGCATCCTCGAATACGTCATGCTTCAGTTCTCCATTTTCTGGAACCTCTTTGAACTCACCAACCGGTCCGGCGATGTAGTAGTTGTCGTGCGTCTTGAAATCCTTCAGACTGCCTTTCTTTGTGAACTTATCGAAGGTTACAGCTGCTTTTCTGTGACCTTCCTTATATGCTTTCTCGATTGTGTTGTCGAGGATTGCCGGGAATGCTGCTGTCGGATTATAGAATCCTCTCTGCATTACCATGTTGAAGATTTCCTCGTTGGATCTTCTGTTCAGTCCTGGTACTGACTGTCCATCCTGATTCAGGCATTCGATCGCCATATCTCTGAGAGACATTCCCATCAGATCTCTAGCTCCTTCTGCCGGGTTATCTAACTGCAGGCCGCTTCTGAGAATGAGTGCATCTGCAGCCGCAGCTCTGTACTTATCCTCTGCTGTCTCTGTAACTCTTACGCCCGTACTTACCGGTGCTCCGGTAGATCTAAGGCCTTCCAGAATTGCAGCTCTTACCTGATCTTCTGTTGATCCGTTCTGAATGTACTGATCTGGCTCCACATTGAAGTCGCGGCACATGCTACGAATATTCTGGATTCTGGTTCTCTCTGCCTGCATAGCTCTCTGTGCGGCATCCGGATCTTCTGATCCATCTCCTTCGCCTTCTCCAGATTCTCCTTCACGCTGGTGACCTTCAGAACCTGTTCCATTGCCTCCGCTTGGTGCTGCAGCTCTTGCTGCATCAATGCTTCTCTGAAGAGAGTCAAATCTTGCCTGCTCTTCTGCTGTCAGTGATCTTCCCTGAGTTCTTGCTGCATTCAGGAGCATCTGCTGCTCGTTGATCATCTGTTCAAGTGTCATGATTTCATTACCTCCATATAATTTTTGTTGATTTGAAGCTGGCGCTCATACATGTCCATGCTGGCATCTCTTTCCTTGACATCTCCGTCTCCTTCAGCGCCTGGATCTTCTTCAGACCTTCCAACGCCTACGGTTGGATCAGCCGGCACAGATACGATGCTCACCTCATAAGGCGCCCACTTCCTTGCTATGGAGCACGGGCCGACAAAGCCATCCTCGGACTGTTTATTTGCCATCACTTCTTCCCAGTTCTCTACGATGTAGCCTACGGATACACCTTTCAGCGTGCCGCTTTTGACTTTCTGGTAGATAACTTCTGAAGCCTCATCTTCATCAAATTCGATTTCAGCGTGGCCTCTTTTATCTTCAACCCAGGCACGGTTGATTCTTCCGATCACTTTATTTCTATCGTGATTGAAGAGAACGCACCCGATTGAATTCAGTCTGCTGAGGTCTACCGCCCCTTCTGTGTGGTGATCCAGAATCTCCTGTCCGAACCATCGCAGATACGGTTCCTCGCTTGAGAAAGAAAGTTCAAATTTTCTTTCATTTCCTTCTCCTTCGATGCTTCTGAGAGAGACTCCTGTTAATTCGCGGAATCCCTTATTCTTTTCCTTCTTTGCCTTCTTCTCCGCCGGCATCGCCCTCTGCGCCACCGTCATCGGAGCTGGCGTCTGGTTGTACATTGGTTTTTCCACCAAATATCACCCCTTCCATATCAACGCCTTTCTGTCTGGCGTATTCGATAACTTCTGCAGTGTCGTCGATCTGCTGTCTCCAGTCTTTTCCGGCCTCCGCTGCAATCTGTTTATAGGTCTTCTGGCCAGTGTTGAGTGCAGTCTTGGTTGCGGATGATTCCTTAAGCGGATCGATCCACTTCTTAGGCTGTTTTACCCATCCATGGTTCATGTAATCGTCTTTTTTGTTCCAGAAATTGTTCAAAGAAATATTTCCGGCCAGCACGCAGGAGATGACAAATGTCTCATAGATCTCATCCATAATCTCCAGGATGGCCTCTTCTTCCTCCTGATATGTCATTTCATCTTCGATCATTCCCTGACGTGCAGACGCATAGTTTGTCTCACTCATATCACGGGATGTTGCTTCGTAAGAAAGCCCTTGTCCTGATCCGATCAGCCTCTGCTGCAGCTTGGTGTAAGACGTGGCATCTGTCGCCTGCCCTGTCGGGTTAACAACCTGAACTTCATCTCCTGCATTCAGTTCCTTGATCATTCCTGGCGTCAGAGTCTTGCCGTCGTAGCTGTGCTGCCCTGCGTTCGCTGCATTGCTGCCCGCTCTTCCGATTCCAATTGGCGGAAGTGACTTTTTAATAAAGACGGAAAGACACGCCGCAATTCGTTCCTTGACTGACACTGCAGTCATGAACTCGTTTGTATCGCGGATCCGCGTTACTGTCGGAGTCATATCGCTCATTTCTCTGATCTGAGACGGTCTTCTCTTCGAAAAATAGAAGATCACATCTTTCGCCGGAATCTTTACGGTCTCTCCGATGCTGAATCCATCGATACCATATTGCCGGAAGTAGTAGGCTACCGGCTTGTTGTACTGGTTATACTCAATTCCACCGACGATCCGATTCTTGGAATTCGCAGGTGTACTGATCATAGAGTCCAGCTCATCAACTTCCATCATCTGTAGCTGAAACGGTACGATCCCTTCTTTCGTGTACCGCTTCACAAACAGGATACCGCCGTCTATTTTCTTCCGGACAACTGCCATCCGCAGGATCTGATTCAGGCTCTGTGTTCCTGTCACATCGCAGTTCCGCGCCTTGCACCACTTGCTCCACAAATTTTCCAGCTCTTTATTTTTTTTCTGATCTCCGGTATTTGCCTGAAGCTGAAATCCTGAACCGATCACGTTTCGCTTATAAGCTCCCGTTACAGAGTTCATGATGTCGCTGTTCCGTTCAAGATCGCGCGCTCGCGCTCTGACGGTCGCCCGGTACATCCGATCCGTCATTTCTCCTGATGAATTTGTAGCGTACCATCCGGAATTCAGACGTCCATAATCTCCGGCATCATAGTGTCGAATCTCTTCTCCATATCTTCTCCACACTTCCCTTTTTGCGCCTCGGATAGGTGATAAGAAAAAAATAACGGAATCTAACCAGCTCATCTTTCTTACCTCCCCTCGAACATAGCCACATAGGTATTGTCTAGAAGTTCTGAGCTTCCCTCTGCGTTTACCTGAGCTTCCAGTTCCTTTTTCATGGCCCGCAACGTGGACAGGTCTGCTCTGGACAGCTTACGTGACCCGATCTGGTAGGACTGACCGCCAACCATAATATTTACAATCGCCTGATTCACTTTGCTCAACAGTTGCGATGCTGTGAGCTGCTGTTCTTCTTCCGCTGCCACTTGTCCACCTCCTTAGATCCAGTTTTCGTTTGTGTTGATCCATGTTTCTTCCGGAGTATACTGCTCCGGTTCTTTCTGCTGTGGTTGCTGCGCTGTCTCCTCTTCCAGATGGATCGTTCTGACTCCGAGGATATCTGCTGCCGCCATATCGTACACTTCTGAATCCAGGTAATGGTTATCGATATGGCTCTTTTTTGGCACCCACCTTTGAACGGTTCGGTTTCCCGATTTTACGTTGACTTTATGCTCTGCAGTTACCTGTTCTGCATATTCCATGTCACATCCGTCGTACACCATCCATGATCCGCGCCCATTGTCTTTCATCATTCTGGCCGCGATCATGTCTTTATACTTATCGCCATCAACCAGGACCAAATTCATTCCATGCGCCCTGCTGTCTGGTTTATTGATCTTGGACATTTTAAAATGGGAAAGCATCGGGTTGCTGGAGCCCTTGACCGGCAACGCCCAGTCGGAATTACTCGCGCAAAAATCATAGGTGCTGTCAGCATCGTATCCGGAATCGATCAGGCACAGAGAAACAATCAACTGCTCCCCGTCTTTTCTCTGGTACGGAATGTTCATGACCCGCTCGATATCCTGAAAAGATAACGCCTGCCCGTGACAGATGTTCTGACTTGTTATGTAAGCACCCCACGCGCGGATGCTCCAATACAGGCAGGTTTCCTGCACGTCTACGCCTCCCGTGAGAAATCTCGCCCAGTCCGGGACAACCAGCTCCGGCAGCTCTGTCTGCCTTTCCATAACAGTCTCTGCTGACGTTTTCAGCTTGGTATCTTCCCATGGTTCTGCGAGCCAGGAGTTCACGAAGTTCTGAAGCTTTTCTGGATCATCCTTGCTGTCTAGGAATTCTTTCACGACCTCAGAAAATCGGACAAATGGGCTGTAGAGTGTGTTGATCCAGTAAGCTACTTTCTTACTGTTCTTCGTGCTCTTCCGCACCGCTCTCCATTCTCCGTAGCGCAGCATCTCATCTTTGTACTGATCGGTTATCGTGCATCCGCATTCCTGGCAGACGTACACAGCCATATCAGCCCTGTCTTGATTGCTCATGTCCTCTCCTGAAGGGAATCTGATCTGCGCGAATTTTAACTCTATGTACTCTCCGCAGTGCGGGCATGGCACATAGTAGTGCTTTTCAATGTCGGCCCCTTCCAGAGCTTTCCATATATGGCCACTCTTCAGAGTCGGGGTTGAAGTCATGTAGATCTTCCTGTTCTGGAAGGTCTTGGTTCGCTCTCTTGCTAGTGAGATCGGATCCGCCTCTTTCTTTGAGGCACCTGGATACTTATCGACCTCATCAAGCATCAGATACTTGATGGCTTTGCTGGCCAGGGATGACGGCGAGTTACTTCCGGCCAGCGACAGATACATTCCCTCGAATTGCATTTCCAGCTTTGAGGATTCATTTTTGTTGTAGAGATTTTTCAGGCTCTTGCTCGCCAGGATCATCGGTTCCAAGCGGTTCTCACTGATACTCTCTGCCAGCTTATCAGTCGGATAGACGATCATCGTCGGGGATGGATCCTGTTGGATGATATATCCGATCATGTTCTGGAGCGCTTCCGTACCTCCTACCTGCGTGCACTTACAAAAGACTATTTCTTCTGTTTCGTAATTTCTCAGCTCATCCATGATGTCTTTCAGATATGGAGTCTTATCGTTCCTCCACGGTCCTGGCATCGCGGACGTCTTCGAATCCAGCATTCGGTATTTATCTGCCCATTCTGAAACAGACAGATTTTCCGGCGGCTTTAACTGGCGCATGGCCTCCTTGATGTACTGGGAAACGTTATACTTTCGTATCTGGATCCTTTTTCTTTTTAGTTCCACGTTTCTTCTCTTCTTCTGCGTCTTCCGGGCCAACGATTCCGGCAATTACAAACGCTCCAAGGAGGCGGTTGATCTCTTCCGAGATTTCCTTCTCCACACGCCTGGATTCTGTCGGCTCTAACGCTCCGGATATCATTCCGATGATTCTTGATGGGAGTGCCATTGCGAATTTTTTAAACACAACAAAAAATTTTGAGTAGTCCATTTTGACTTCCTCAATGGAGATGTATCTTCCGGCTGCGATCTCTGTTTTGATTCGATGCAGTTCGCTCTGCGATTCTTTCAGCATTGCGTCTGCCTCCATTTTCTTTTCCCGCAGTTCCATCTCCTTTTCTGATCGGCCTGCTTTCCCGTAGGCCTTATCAGATAAATATTTGATGTAGCTCTGAATGGTCGGAACCAGATCATATCTTCGGACAGTTCTTTCGTCCTCGATGATCTTAGTTGTTTTGAGCACACTATCTTGAGTTAGCTGCTGAATTCTTCGGACGCTGACTCCGAAGAGCTGAGCGATTACTTCCGTTCGGTAGTAGCTACCTCTCACTTCACCGTTCTCGCTCACACTGATCCCCCCCCTTAGTAACTCTTGGAGATCTTCAATCACAAGGAAATCTCCAGATTCATATCCGCTTCGCGGATTGCTTTCTCGCCCGTGTATTCTTCCCAGCGTCTTACGATCACATCGCAGAATTTTTCGCTGAGTTCCATCAAATAAGCATTGCGGCCCAGCTGCTCCGCTGCCATTAACGTGGATCCGCTTCCGCCGAAGAGATCCAACACATTCCATCCCGGTTTAGAAGAGTTTTTCATAAGTCTTCCGAGTAACGACACAGGCTTCATGGTGGGGTGAACATCATTCCTGGCCGGCTTATTCTCATAGAGAACCGTTGTCTTGTCTTTAAAAAAATCTTCGAGCTGCCCGATGTATGTGATCAGGTCTTCTTTCTTCATAGACTCCAGATCTCTTTCTTCCTCCAGAAGTACGGTGTCCTGGGTGCGGTCATCGATGAAATAATGGGCTGCGCCTTCTTTCCATCCGTAGAGGATTGGTTCATGTCGCCACTGATAATCCTGGCGACCAAGCACGAAAGAATTCTTTTCCCATATCAGACACTCAGCCAGTTTGAATCCGGCATTTCTGAATGCACGCCGGAATGCCAAGCCTTCGCTATCTGCATGGAATATGTAAGCTGCGGCTCCCGGTTTCATGCTATCGAACATTGCCAGGAATGCGTTTCGTAGGAAAACCTCAAAGGATACATCATCCATGTTATCGTTTTCGATAGATCCGTCTTTGTAATTAACATTGTACGGAGGATCCGTGATTGCCAGGTCTGCTTCGTCTCCTGCCAGTAATATGGCCACATCTTTTGGGCTCGTACTGTCTCCGCACATGAGCCGATGGTTTCCGAGAATCCACACATCCCCGCGCCGCGTGATTGGGTCTTCGATTTTTTCGAGTTCTTCCTCTAAATCGAAGTTATCATCTTCAGCTTCCACTTCTTTTTCCAGCCGGACGCATAGATCTTCGATTTCACCAGCGGAAAAACCGGTGTTCTGAAGGTCGTATTCATTCAAATCGAGCTCCAGCAGCAGATTTTTCAGTTTGATTTCATCCCATTCTCCGGTTATTTTGTTCAGGGCGATGTTCAGTGCCTTCTCATTGTCCTTGTCAAGGTCAACAATTACGACATCTGCTTCGTCGTATCCTAAATCCATAAGAACGTTGATCCTCTGGTGACCTCCGATCACAGTTCCGTCTGAATTTATGATGATGGGATCTACGTACCCGAATTTTTCAATACTTCGTTTGATGTCCTGGTACTCCTTGTCCTCAGGGGTCAGAAGTTTTCGCGGATTGTAATCCGCCGGTCTGAGTTCTGAGAGCTTTCGTTTCTCCATCTTCATTTCAGTGTTCATTTTGGGTCCTCCTTTCTGGTTTTTTGGGCTGCTGAAAACGGGTAAGGCGTAACGAAATGGGTGTTTAAAAAGAGGTCATACCCGGCCAAGAACCGGACCTTCCTCGCCCCGCTGTGAATACTGCACAAAAGTAGTACCTAATCTTTGTGCATGTTGCACAAAAGCAAAAAGCAGCCGTATTTCTACAATACGACTGCTTTCATCGCGTGCCACCTGGCCGCTCAGCTACATGAGCTCGAGGCGGCTGCGCCGCTCTCTTCCCTGCTCCCTTGCCATGCGTCTATAGTAGCACATACCAATGTCTTATGGTGTCTTATGTTGCTTGTCTTCTCTGCGTCCTATCTCTTCAGCTCTCTGAGCGTTTCTCCATGGGCCTCACACTGCCTCGATGCCTGATGCGCGCCGTGCTCCTGCTCTTGGCTGTGATCAACACTGTCTGCTGATATCGCCGCCTGTATAGCCTCTATACACTCTCGTATCTCTACATGATGGCGGCCACACAACTGCTTCTCTGCTATACAGTGCTTAGACAGTGCCCTTCACAGCCGCCTGTCCTGCATGCTGCTCTTTCTGTTCCAGGCAGCTCTGTACCAGTACGCCCATATACTGCCACATTCTGCACTGTCCGTGTTTTCTGGCTAATACGGATGCCGTTCTGAAGAGCTGCAGATATTCCTCCGGTGTAAGGCCCGCTGAATTCCGGCTTTCTTTTTCCGGATTTTTATCTTCAAATAAATTTGCCGGCAAATTTTCCGCCCATAATTTTCCGGATATTTTTTCTGGCAGATTTTTTCCGGATTTTATTTCTCGGGATTTTTTTCGGCCATTTTTTTTCGCCATTTTTTTGCCTCACTTTTTTGCTGGATATATTCTTCGTACTTTTCACGTTCTTCGTGCGCGATCTCTTTTACTCTTGCATTCTGAAGGAGCATCCGGATGGCCTCGTTGTACCGATTATTGCATTGGCTACGGCTCATTGGGACTGCGATCTCTATCTGTCTCCAGCTCATCATGTCAATGTGCCGATATTCGCAGATCTCTTTTTCGAGCGAATCCTCTGGAAGATATTCGATGATGTCCATGACCCTGAGAATCGCCTGATCGACGCGGACCTGCTGTTTTTTCATTCTTACATTCATTTCCTCAACCATGGCCTTGATTCCGGCAGGCTCATCGATTCCGTCATGCTCCGCACTGATTATATTTTTTCTGATCTCGAGTGCCTTTTTCTTCTGCGCTGCGCGGAATCTCTGCCCGAGAACCCACTTTAGGACATCCTCGTCCCTGATCTGCTCCGCATCCATGCTACTTGCCCTCTCTTTTCTCCGCTAAAAAGTAAGCCTTGCCTCCGATCATTCTGAACTGGCAGATTCTCCGGTTTTTGTTGTCCCAGTCCACTACATCCTCTCCTCTTGCCTGAAGGATTGCGACCGTATTCTCCAATGATTTTAAAAGAAGCGGGGTCGGAACGGAAAGGAGCGGTTTCAATTCGTCCGGAAGATTTATGAATCTTACTATTTTTTTACCGCTGTTCATCTGTATCCTCTCCTTTCAGTTTCTGGCCGCACCACGGGCAGTACGGGTATAACTCAAATACTTTTCGAGACGGTTTCACGACCGCCGTACTCTCGCAGTTCGGGCAAACCATCAAACGGTTTCCGAATGCGTCCACTTTAGTTTTCAGCGGCATGGCGAATTCCTTCTTGTCTTCAATTTTGAAGCATTTTAACTTGCGGCCGATGATATTGTACTCAAATTCAGTACCGATCCCGTCGTGATACCATACACCGTGCAGGAATGGAACCCCGGCATATCTGCCCTTATTGTCACATATAACGATTCCATATGCCTCTTCATCCGGGCACCATACCGGCTCCCCTGCCATTTGTTTCAGTTCTTCAATTGTCAGCGCTTCCATTTTTCTGCTCCTTTCTAAAAAGATCTTCCAGGTGTACTTTGATATGTCCCCACACAACCGGCCCGATTCCTTTGACCTCCTGGAGCGCAACTTCTACGTCCTGAAGCTCCACTCTGGTTACGGACGCCTCTCCGTCCTGGTATCCGCTCTTGTAGACATCCGTGAGAAAGTTTTCCATCTGCTGATGGTCAAATTTCTTGATATCTTTGTACATAGTTCTGTTGATCAGGTATTTACCCTTTTCTTTTCTCATAGTTTTCCACCTCCTGGATTGCCTGTTCCGGCCAGCAGACAAACACTGCTGTTCCGCCTGCGGCCTGGATCGCCTTGGCTGTCTGCTCCTGCAGCTTGGATCTGATGCCGACAACCGGTCTTTTGACCTCAAAACCGAAATAATGCCCGTCTCTGATCATTAAGATATCGGGGATGCCGCCTTCGCTGTACGCTCCCTGGCTGATCTTCCGGACGAAGGCATCCGGATATTTTTCTTCCAAGGCTTTCTTGATTTTGCTCTGAAAATAACCCTCATCTTTGATCAGCTTTCGGAGTTCCGTCATGGCCTTTTGCTTTGTTCTGATTTTTTTTGTTCCCATGAATTCTCGTATAAAGAGATCTTCGTCGAAGTTTTCTATGTATTTTTCGAGCATTCCGTCTCATCCTCTTTTCCTGCTGTTTTTTCTGATATGTTTTCAGGTACTCGATCTGTTCCATATCTTCACGCTCTTTCTGTTCCGGCAGATTCCTGCTCTTGATGACGACATAGACTGCGGCCACAAATTCCACAAGCCCCATCATCAAAAACACAATCACGAATACTGCCATGATCTTCGTTTCCATGCCTGCCTCCCTTTACACTGGCTCCGCTTCCTGAAATTCATCGTCCGGGACGTCCATCTTCTGAAAGAGTTCTTTATTTTTCTGCGTGTCTTCCATAAAGTGCGATGCTTCCTGATCAGCTATGTGGAGCAGGAGAACCAGCGGGAACTTCTCGCAGCTCTTATTGAATGCCTGGACTTCATTGTACGTGCAGTCTCCCATACCCATGTGCCACCGGATCGCATAGCGCTCCTCCATGGTGAGTCTCATAAATTCCTCGATCATCATGACTGACTTCTCGCCATGCCCGTATGGATTCTTGTCATTAATGGTGTAGCATGGCACGGACTCCCAGATGAACTGACCTGCATTGTCCTTCTTCACCTGCCAGCTGGATGCCGCTTTTACTTTTTCTGGATCGTAGGTCTTCTGATTTCTCATTTCCGTCTCGTAGAAATTTGTCTTGCACAGGTCGTGGAGCAGTGCCACAATCACCAGCGTTTCCCTCTTAAATGCTACCACCTCTTTTCCGTGTACCAGATATCTGAAGGTATCATTTTCTCCTGGCTGTAGTCTTCCAACCAGTGCGTCATACACGTTCAGACTATGCTGCAGAAGCCCTCCCTCGCAGGAAAGATGAAACTTTGTGCTGGCCGGCGCTGTATAGAAGTCACTTTTTCGGATATAATTCAGCAGACCATCGAATCCAGGTCTATCGGCTGCTCTCTTCAGTAATTCTTCAAATCTTTCTTTATTTCCCATTGTTGTCGTCCTCCTTGTTTTTGAATAAATATTGATAATCTACATCTGTAAGGCTCAGATTCCCGTTCTTCGTGAAATGGACCAGGTGACCGCATCCGCAGCGTCTGCATTTTACGATCCGCCCTTCCTCGAGCTTCGACAAGAGTCGCGCTTCACAGCGGATGCATTTGTTCCGGTCTTTGCTGTATTTACTCATGATTTTCTTGATTGCCATTCTCTTTCTCCTTTCCGTCGCGCTGGATCGGCGGCAGCATTAGCGTAAAACTCATTCCGTCGGCAGCCATCCAGACTCCGTTTTCTTCGTTCCATGTCATTCCAGGCAGCAGGTCGCAGACATATTTGCCCTCCTGCAGTCTGCATTTTTTTCTGAAGTATGGACCGTAGGCTTTTTCAAATGCCGGGCGGGCCAGTTTTTCCGCCGCCAGATCCATCGCTTGGTCCACGTCAAATTTTGAAAAGATCAGCCGGCTGATTTCCTTCATGGTCCCCGCCGCTGTTTCCTGATCGATAATTTTTTGAATTTCCGAGACGATTTTAGGCAGTTCCTCTGCCTGATCCGCCGTCAGAATTATCATCCCATCGGTGATCAATGCAGAAATTGCAGATTTTGTCTGCTCTTTGATTTTTTCGCAAATCTGCAGATATCCGTTCGCATATTTTGTTTTCAATTCTGCAAGAGGCACGTTTTCCCTGTTTTTCCGCAGAATATCAACGTTTTTTCGGTATGGATCCATATTTTGCCTCCTGAGTGTTACTCCTTTTAAAAAAAGTTAGGAGTAACGCAAAAATCCTTTATTTATGCGGGTTTCCGGGCATGTTACTCCTGTTACTCCTTTTTTTTTAATACACACCGTTTTTTTTAAGAATTTGTCATGCGATGCAGGATTTTTTGCATCATGTGACAAATTTTAAAATATTTTACTATATATGTCTGAAAAAGGAGTAACAGGAGTAACAAGGGCCCCCAAAGCCTTGATTTATGCGGGTTTTTGCGTTACTCCTTTTGTTACTCCTTTTGTTACTCCTTTTTTATTTGCCCAAAAAGGAGTAACAGCTTTTACGCATTTTGCACCCGTTTTTTTATTGAAATGGTAGGTCGAAGCTTTCCTGAACCGGCATGAATCCGTCGCCGTCTTTTTGCACCGGAGCTTCCTGCTCCGCTTCATCGTCTATGTCCACCGCATCCTCTTTTTCAGAGAGTTTTCCGATACTGAACTGGATAAATTTGCAGAGCCGGTTGTCAAATCTCTTAGTCACCTGGTATGTTTTGCCCTTATGGTCTTTTCGCTCTGAAGATGCAATCAGATCTCGATCTGCCATATATTTGAGTGTCTTTCTCGGGCTGTATCCTGCCTTGGTTAGAGCCTGGTTCAGGGCCGATGGAAATATATACACCGTGTTCCCGGACTCAGAAAATTTCCCCAGACACGTTCCGATCGCTTTTTCGCCGAAGTACAGCCGGTTCTGCAGAACCCAGTCTACGATGAATTGAAGCGCATTCTCGTTCACGTCACCGACATCCGCATTCATCTGTTCTTGGAGAATAGCCGCTGCCATCTGTTTCGCCCGCTCCCATGAGCTTTCCAGAATATCCAGAGAGTTTTTCACATCCAGCTCATTTTCTGCGATTTTATCCACATTTTCCTCATCTGCTTGTGTAAAAAACCACGAATCGATCATGGCGTCAGCCAGCGCTACTGCTGAAATTCCGGCTACATGACTTCCAGATTTTCCGTCCGCGATCTGATTAACATATTTCAGCATCTCTTCATATTTCTCCATGATCTGCCGTTCATCCAGCCCGATCAGGTGATTTACAAAGGCCGGACCTGTCCAGCCACAGTTCATACCCGCTTCCTGGTGCATCCTGCCGGCGTCTTTTTCGTTATCGAACGGACCGCCGTAGATCTCCAATACACGCGTGCTGACGCCTGTCTGCGTCGTCTCTGTGCTCATTGGTTCCTCTCCTGTAGCCAGTGCAACAGTCCTCCATTGGTGCGTTGCCTGCAGGCCGCCGCCCTTACTGCCCCTGATCTTTCCGGTTCCTGATGCAATCATATATACCGTCTTTTCCAGGCCTTCCTGATTCCGGCCGGCGAGCTGCCTTTCATCGATGCCGAGAGGAAGGTCGCAGTAAAAGCTGGCCGTTCGTTCCAGTCCGACCTGTGTGGCGTTGAAGTTGACCATCAATCGTTCCGGATCTCCCCAGGCGGACAGTGCTGCCTTTAACGCTGCAGTCTTTCCGCCCTTGGATCCGCCCCAGTTGTAAACGAAGAAGATTCGCTGTTTCAGGATCCGCAGAAGCGGAGCTGCGAAGCTGGCCGCCAGAATGAATCTGAACTTATCCCGTTCCCTGTGCGGCCGCATGGTTTCGATCCACTTGGATTCCTCGCCCACCTGGCAGTAAGCCGTTGCCATGCCCTTCTGGCTTGGATCAATATCCAGCACGATGCCCTGTTCCCTTCCCGGGATGAATCGTTTCCCTGGCTGCCATCCAAACGTTGACGTCGCATCTGCCCGCTGGATGATATCGATATTTTCCGCCTCCAGAGCCGACAGGAACCGAACGACCATCTTTGCATTTTCACTGGTGATTGTGCATCCAAGATCTGCCAGAACTGTGATACCGCGTGCCGTAAATATTGTTGATCGCGGGAAGATTGCTCTGCGCCATGTTCCGTCTCTTTTAAACGCGATTTCCATCTTCTCCTCGCCGGTTTCCAGGCTTTTGAGCCGCTGTGTCAATATGATCGGTGTTCTGCAGATCAGTGTCGGCGTGTACTTCTTCTCATCGATGTGGCTGATCCCCTTGTCTGAATAGATCCAGCCTTCCGGCTGTCTCAAATTGACCGGCGCTCCCTGGATGGCTTCCGGAATTTCTTCCGGCGCGTCCAGGTCGATTTCTTCCGCACTCTCGATCAGACGCATGATCTTTTTCTGAGCTTCTTCTTTTCCAAATTTGAGGTAGACTGCGGACGGATCCTTGCATCCGATCTGGTTGCAGCTCCACCGGTATACCTTCCCGATGAATCCGCCCTCCCTGAGTCCCTCGATGATTTTTCTTAAGAACGTTTCGCCGCCCTTATCTGGCTCTTGGTGAATATAGACCTTCAAGTCCTGGAGCATTCCTGCCTGATGCGGCTTGAACATAGAGGCTCCTGGCACACCCAGCGTGCTGATGCCCATGTACCACATGCTCTGGCTGTCCGATTCTCCTTCCACCATGGCCGCGTATCCTGCTTTCCGGATCTGTGGCAGGCGCCACTCTCCATACAGTCCGATTTTTCCGGAAGAACCGTATTTCCAACGGAAATCCTTATTCGCAAAGCGCTTTCTGAAGGTGGCTTCCTGGCCGTTTTCGTCAAAGTACGGGATCTTCATATACGTGTCACCGTCTCTGCCCTTTACTGTGGATAGTCTGCAGCTTTCTTTCAGCCACTCCTCCGGCAGGCGCTTTTCGAATGCGTATTGTGCCAGAGTGTAGCTCTTCTTCTGCTTTGATTCTTCCTTTTTCTCTTCCTGGACCACTCCGTATTTTTCCAGAATCTGCTTATATGCTTCTTTTGTGTCCAGGCCGTTGACCTCTGCATAGAACTGCGTGAAATTGCCGCCACGGTCTTCTGCGAAGCAGTGCCACTGTCCGGTCTTCAGGTTTACGGAAAAGCTGTTATTTTTGTCATCATGGAACGGGCAGAGTCCGATTAACTGATCGCCAGTGATCTTTGCTTTCTTTATGTATTGCGTGTATTCACTTCTGTAATCTACTAATCTATCAATATCAACATCTGCCGTATTCATTCAGTTACCTTTCTTCTCTGCCGCGAACCATCCAGACAGGAATACCGAGATGATTCGCGGCGTACTTGATCTCTCTTTCCATCCCTGCGCTGATATTTTCATTCCTAATCAGGACCATCATGGAGTCTGCCTTTTTCAAAAGCTCGATGCCGATTTCCTGTCCCAGGATCCGCTCTGCTTCGTTTCCATTATCCATAAATCTTGTAAAGTAGATATGTGGTGCAATCGGGATATTCCCTTCATTTACGACGTATCTGCAGTATTTTTCTGCGAATGCCGCATTCGCTGTGCGTTCCTCTTCGGTTTTTGCGTTATACGGACTGCAGATATACACGTACCGGCTCAGTTTCGGATTCTTGTTTGCCGTCTTTCCCGCGAAGCACTGCCCTCTATAAATAAATGGCTTCGTCCAGCTTATTCGCTGGATCGTGTCAAAGATCCCCTTGTTGTCTACGATATCTGCCGGATGCGGATTCTGAAGCAATCCATTGTTCCAGGCCTCCAGATCGGCTACATCCATATCCGTGCGGTCGATCAGCGCCGCGGCCAGTTCAATGTCAATCTCATCACCATTCTTCAGGTACAGCTCCGGAGCTCCGACGAATCCCTTTTCTGCATATTCTTTGTAAGTTTTCATGTCTATTCTCCTGAACTACATAATTTCGTTAATCAATGTCATAAGCTCGTCTTTTGCATTATTTTTTAATTGGTCGCTGTAGATGTCGTACCAACGCTGAAATTTCTCTCTAAGAGTCAACTGCTCTGTAACTGGTAAATTTTCTAACTGTTCGATTCTTTCCCTTGTCTCGTCTTTAAGAAGAGCGGCAACTTTCGAAGGTACTAATATTGCATTGCCTCCATACGCCTTTACTTTCCTTGCATCCTCTGCATTTCCAACGGGTATAGACATCGGCAGAATATTCTGCTTGTCGAATTCATTGATCAGCATTTTTTTGACTTCTTTAATATCATCACAGTATTGATTGAATTCCATGTTGTAGACATCGTTTGTATCTTCTTCAATCATTCTACGAACAGTTTTAATCTCCATTTTTCCCTGGACCATTGCTTCTGCTATCATCTTCGCAGTCACCTGTCTCGCATTCCATGAATCACAAGCCTTTCTATCTCTTTCCAGATTTATATACTTGGCTTTAAAATTATATCCATGTTTCAATTCCTCATTGCAGGCAACATATAAGCCGTTCACGTATGTTTTTCCGGCCATTTCTTCTCCTAGAAGGATTTCGCCATACGATGTTTCCACTTTTTCAGTTTCATCGTACTCAGCAGACAATCCGAGCCATATGTCACTTAATCCATCGTATTCCGTCCAGTTCACATGTCCTATTTCAATAACGAGATTCTTTTCATCTGCATCAGGTTGTTTCTCAATATAAAAAGCCAGGATTTCCGATCCCCATTTTGCACTGTTTTTGAACCTAGATGTCCAGATTTCTTTTCTTTCATTATTGTAAATTGTAAAAGTTTTCCCAAGTCTGTTGAGTACAAGGGCGGCGATTTTATATCCCTCTCCAAATTGTCCAACTGTATCCTCGTCATTACTCTTATTGGTTTTTCCAAGTAATAACGTACTTATTTTTAATTTTGCATTTTTATTAACTAATCGAATTACTTCTTTGCCTTCATCGTAATCAATTGAGAATTTATTATCTGGTCGAATTGTTTCCTGATCTATCCCGTTTTGAATTAGTTCTCTTAATGCATCATTGAATGTCCAGTCTGACACGTAGTTAGGTGTCAGACTGAGCTCATAGCATTCACTCATGAACTCAGTCCTCCTTTCTTTAGTTGAATGGTAACTCTTCCGGAATGTCACCGGCTGCGCCTACGTCCATGAATCCCTCTTTATCAACAACTGGATCCGCAGGAGCTGTAGTGTAATCATCGGATGTGATCACAACTTCTTTGTATTTCTCCTTCAGCTCCTTCCGCATGGCTACGGTTGTCTTGAAGTATTCCTCTGGAATCAGACCAACTCTTTCGATGCCGACCTTGCTGTACGCGATACCGTTCTTGTTCTTATCTTTTGTCAACTTAAATTTCAGAACCATACGGCTGTATGGGATCTTGCTTCCGCCCATGAGTCTGGCAAGCTGATTATTTACTTCTTTCAGCGATGTCGGCGGAATATTTAACAGATACACGCCTGGTTTTCCGGAGAGGATGAGATACATTCTTCGCATGTTCTTACACGGCTTTCCAGTTCCATCTTTTCCGTATTCATTCATTGGGCATGTGTCGCAGTCCCGGATCTCTCCGGTTTCAAACACAACGCCTTTCTTGGAATCGAAGGAACTGCAGTCTGGAGCCTTGTTGTCGGATCCGCCGAAGCTCTCGGCCCAGTATGAGTTGATTCTGTGCGTGAAGATTACGACAGCCTCCAGCTCTTTTTCGGAATCCGGATTATCCGGATCATCTGTCTCTACCTCGAATGCGATTCCGCCGCCGGAAGGAATCTTGATCTTTTTGCAGGAGATACCTTTTGCTTCATCCAGGTCTTCCATTTCGTCCTGGAGCTCCTCCAGGAGCTCCGCGTCCATGTTCTCATAGCCGGTTACAATTTCAAATTTATTTACAGTAGCCACTTCATTTGCCATTATTTTTTCTCCTTTTTTTCTTTCAACAAAGTTAAAATTTCATCGAATCTTGTATCGATCGTGTTGTATACGTTGTACAGCATCTGGAATTCCAGCAACAAATCCCCGCGGCTTGCCTCGCGGAAAACATGCACAATGCTGTCTGCAATCGCTCCGGATGCAGTAGATGGCGAGACTCCTTCTCCGAAATAGAGGCTGCTGCACTTGCATCCTCCTTCGTCGCTTGTCATGCCGCACATATAAACAACATCGCTCTGCATCGTCTTGACCTTCTTATCTGGATCGGCGATGTCCGGATCCTTGATATAGACTTCGAGTTTACTCACTGTAAATTCCTCCTTCGCTCAGATCGTATGATTTACAGGACGACCATGTATCGCCATTCAGTACTCTCGTGAGCTCTTCCTTGAAAATTTTGACATAGAGTTCTTCTTTTGATGCGTCTTTGGATGTCAAGGTTCTGATGGTATGTGCGCACGCGACTGCTAATGTATCGATAATCTCGAGGTGATCTGCGCTGCCTGCAAGCAATGCTTCCGCTTTTTTCTCGCCATGTTCTCCATCTCCCTGAGTAACTGCTCCGATCAAAAATTCGCCTGAAAGAGTGCTCTCTTTTCCTGAGCATCTAACGATAATTTCTACATTATTCTGCATCTTCATCCTCGCTTTCTGAAGCGTTTTCCGCTTCTTCAAAGCCATCATTTTCCTGTTCTTCCATGTAATCTTCCAGCGGTGTGCTCTCGCGGGAACTATTTCTGTAAAGATCCTGCATGGCTTTATTGGCCAGTGCTACCAGCTCAACGGCTTCATACACAGCTTCCGTAGCAGCATTGACAATGCTGTTCGAAGCCTCCACCGCGGCCGCATCATCCAGCGGCAGGATCAGCGCATATTTTTTGAAGCTGTCATTCACGTCTTTCATGCTCTTCTGGACTCTCGCGTACTGCTCCGCGAGGATACCATAGGCCTCATGACGGTTCTCGATCGGCTTCTGGCGTTCCTGCTGCACCTGCTTACACGCAAAATCGATTGCAAGGTTCACATTCTCCTGAAGGCATCGGTCGCTCTCTAGTCTTACATCAAATTCCATCTGTTCATAACCTGCCATCTTAATTTCCTTTCTTTGCTTTCTTTACTTTATTGGCTGTTTTGTTGGTTTCTTTTCTTCTGCTGATCTCATATGTATCGTATACACTCAAAACCTCTGCCAGTTCTTCCGGAAGAGAGCCGGTTTCTTCAACCAGATTCTTAATCGTCGACTGCAGTGTTCTTGAATTGACCGTTTCCTGGATGATGTCACCGAGCCCCTGTTCTCTTAAGACAACCAGGAAGTCCAGACCTGCTTCCATCAGCGCCTCTTCTGATTTTTTGGAATACATTGTCTTATTCTGCAGAAAAAATTTGTACCCTCCGACGCTGATGCTCGGCACATCATCATCGATCATCTGCTCCGCGATCTCTTTTGTCTTTGCACTAATGGCTTCATTATTTCGCTTGGTGGCCTCTTTCAGGCCGTCTTTCTCGTCCAGAAGCTCATTGAATTCTCTGATCATTTCTAATAAGCCCATTATCTTCTTCTCCCTTTTCTTCGCATTGGTAATCCATGCATTTTTCTCCAGTTGTTCGCCAGGTGGCTCACCGGCTCCGGCCGATGAAGCGCATCTGCAAATTCCTGAAGCGCATTTGCGATCAGAACCACATCGACGCCAACCTGCGCGGCTGCTTCCTGCATCGGATCCGGCTCCGGTGGTCCTGGCTCGAAGCGTTTTTCGTATTCCTTCGCCTGCTCCGCTATAGTATCCAGTGACGTTGCTATGCTGGATGTCACCTTCTCGTCCGCGGCCTTTGCCAGTCTGAATGCCTGAGCGATCTTGCGGCCGATTTCTTTTAATATCATGACTGAGCTCCTTTCGTGAAGCGATTGTTCGGCTCATATTTCAGCTCTATGGATCTCACTTCTCCATCGTCGTCTGTGTGAACCTTCATGTCCGTGAGGTTCAGTTCCTCTACGACGTCTTTCAGTGGCTTTGTGTATACGTCATTCAGTTTCATCTCTCTACCTCCTATTCAAAGTAGGCCCGCCAGTCGTCCACGACCGTCTTTGCCATATCTTCTTTTTTTGCCAGGCTCTGGCTGATCAGCTCATCGATCGTCTTGTCGACTTCCAGATCGATGTACGTGCAGACGTTTCGCTGGCCGATTCTGTGGATACGGGAGAGGCTCTGACTATATGTAGCATAGTTGAAGTTTTTGCTGTAATACACGCAGGTATCTGCGGCTGTCAGCGTGATTCCCGTTCCGGCCGTGTCGATCTGACCGATGAAGACGGTCGTGTTCGGATCTTCCTGAAACTGTTTCACGATGTCGCCTCGATCTTCTTTCTTGATTTCTCCATAGATAGCGACCTGCTTCATTCCTCGCGGGAGCAGCTTCGCCACCAGGTCGATGATTGCCTTTACTTCCGCGATAAATCGTGCGAAAATAACCAGTTTCTTTCCGGATCCGATTACATAGTCCTCGATGATATCGCTCAGAGCATCCAGCTTGGCTCTGCTTACCTGTTCCGGCTTTGATGCATCGTCCTTTACCAGGAATCCGCCCGTCAACTGCTGCAGTCTCAAAAGCTTGGTCAGGACGGTTGTTGCTGTGATCTGGCCGCCGCTATCCAGCTCTGCATAGCTGTCTCGTTTGATGCAGTTGTATAGGTCTTGCTCCTTCTTGCTGAAGTGCACCCTCCTGGTCTCAAATGTCTGTTCTGGAAGGTCGATAGCTTCGTTTTTCGTGATCCGGAAAGCAATGGAGTGCTCCTTTTTGATCAGCCCGTCCAGATCCTTGTATCCAACGATCTGCTTCCGGTTAAATCCGCCCATGACGGCGTACCGGTTTCGGAACTTATAGAAGTTCTCTCCAAAGATCGTGGAGTCCAGAAAACGATACTGGCTGTAGATATCGATTGCATTGTTCTGCACCGGCGTTCCGGAAAGGATCAACTTGTACCTCGCCTGATCACCCAGCTTATGCAGCGCCTTACTCTGCTCCGCATCGTGCGTCTTGATTCTCTGGCTCTCATCGCAGATGATCAGGTCGGCATCGTATTCCTGAAGGGCCTCGAAGATACCCTCTCTCCAGGTTGATTCGTAGTTGATCACAGCCACCTTCATGGCTTTGAATGGAAACTTCTGCAGGTCGTTAAGTTCCCTGAGTCTGTGTGTCTTGTCTCCCAGGAGTGTTCTGCAGGTGTACTTGAAATCTGCGAATTCCTGAAACTCTTTCGGCCATACAGCTACGACAGAAGTTGGGGCAACGATCAGAACCCTGTCGATTTTTCCCATCTTATACGCAGCTCCTGCGATGGCCAGTGCGGTCAGTGTTTTTCCTAACCGCATCCCATTTCGAACAGCAGGCCGAAGCCCTTATTGATTCGTTGGGATGTCATATCATCATCTCCTCTCTCGGCAGCTCACCCACTTCGACGAATTGATTGTCCTTTCTGGCTGCCATATCTTTCTTGATCTGTGCGGGACTTACATCTCGGATTCCGACATAATCGTAATCCTTTGAATGCCCGCGGTTGTACTGCTTCATGTAATTCGGGTTCTGCAGTCTTTCATGCTTTCCTCTGGTTGCCAGAGCACTTCGATTCAGCTTTTCTGCGATCTGCGAATAAGTGAACCCTTGATCAAGCATGGAAAGAAGCTGATCAACCTCTTCGTCCGTCCATGGCTTTGTTTTATTCCGGATCGGACGATCCGTGATCTGAAGATCAGCGATTCTTCGCTTCACAGCGCCTTCAGATCGGCGCAATTCCCGCGACAAATCTGTGTAGGTATATTTCCTTGCCCTCAGCATTCTCCTGAGCTTCTGGTCGTCATATTCGGTCCAAGGCGCGTTGTGCGGCATCTGCTGCCAGGCCTGCCTTTTATCGTTTTCTCTTTTGACTTTTACCCAAGCCGGCTCCGCTCCGAAGCAGAGCGGTTCCATTCTCGAAAAGTCCAGAAGGCTCTTGTTTTTTTCTGCCCACTTCCAGAATTCGTCGATGTATATGACTCTGCGCTTACAGCGTCTCACAAGTTTTTCCTTGACCGGGAGTCCCTTTGTAATCAGCCGGTATGCTGGGTATCCAGTGTTATTTGGGCCATAGAGTTCCACGATTAATTGATTCAGAGCGATGTAGTCTCCTGAATCCAGGAAGGGGCCACATCCGAGACGCTGCGCTCTGACGATGACCGCCTGCTCCGATCGGCCGAGATTCTTTGCCAGCGTCTTGATGCTCTTTGTTCCCCAGCTGTCTGAAAGATACGCTTCTTCCTCTGGCGTCCATTGCTTCTTTTTCCGCGGTGCATTAGCAGGTTTTCCCATCGTCCAAACACCTCGATTCTTTAAACGCACGTTCCATCATCTGCGCTGTCTCGCCCTCGTAATTGCCACACAAGCCTTCGCTGTCAATGTCCGCATAGACTCTTCTGAAAAAATCCTCAAACCTGTTGCTTCGGTAGTCTTTCTCGAATTCTTTTGGAATTTCCAACTGTAGGATCATCGTTTCCTGCCTTCCTTTCGACCGCGGATCTCGGCCTCCTTCTTTCTCTTCTTCATGAGCGGCTGCCAGTCGATCTTCTTTCCACAGTGCTTGCAGAATCCATGATATTCGTGGATTCTGCGCCTGCAGGACGGACACCGGTGGAATCGGTTCTCTGGATCCCATTCCGGCTCTTCCGCCGCAAGGAAGTGTCTTTTCAGATCTGCATCCTGATTCTGAAGGTCATAGACCTTTCTTTCGATGCGTTTCACGATTGGCGCCAGCTTGTTCTCGCTGTCATGCTCCTGATCATATTCCCGGTATACCTGTTTCTCTCTCTCGAGTGCTGCCAGCAGGATGCGGTGCTCTTCGTCGGTGAATACACTATTCATCTCGATATTCCTCCTTCTCCGGTGGTACCAGACCGAAAGTCAAAAGTGCCATGTTGGCGGCTCTGACTTGGTGCTGATACAGTGATTTTGTGACCGGGTATTGTACCAGTGGCTTCGGATCCTTGCGGATGCGCTCCCGATCCACCGCCTCCTGGACCTCATTCATGTTCTTACGGACCGCCTCGATCGCCGGCGGGAGCTTGACTATTCCGGCCAGCTTATTCAGTAGCTCCATGCTGACCGGTCCCTCGTACATCTGGTTGGATCGGGAGTATTTCATGCTTCCCCAGGACTTAATGATCGCCGCCTGGGTGATATCTGCTTCGATGATCCGGAGCATTCCGTCCTTCATCGCCATCTTCATCGATACAGCCTCCCATTATCAACGGTCACAAGAACCGAGTGAATCTGTTCGTCCGTCAGTCCCACGATATCGAGGCAGCCTTCCTCACTCATTCCAATGGCAGCCACGAAAAAGTCACCGCATATGACATCTCTTCCGTGTGCGATAAGTCGGTGTGGCGTGAGTCCCAGGTTCTTACCTTCCTCATTGACCACGAAGACCATCGGCGCGTATCCGTATGGATAAGTTTCAATATATCCGCCCACCAGACGCTGCATCTCTTCCAGCGTTCTGTCAATCTCCAGAATTTTGGGCTTCTCTCCGAATTTGCAATAAACAACTTTAATCTTCATTCTCCTGCTCCTTGCATACTTCTCTTTCTTCCAGGTAGTCCTCGTACTGATCCGCCGGATAGTAATAATCACCATCGATCGCCTGGATCATACGCGGTTCAGGCTGCGGCTCGTAATACGTATCGTCTGAAATTAAGGCATAAAGGAAGGCCAGCCACAGTGCGATCCCAATTCCCGTAGCTACCAGGAACTCCTTCACTGCTTTTTTGGCTGCCTTCACTCTCTCCTTATGCTGTTTTCTTTTCTCCATCGCTGTTCTGATCTCTGCCATCTTCCGGCGATGAATCATGGCCTCTTCTAATCTGCTCAAGGCAGGCTGCTGTAAATCTCTTTTCATAGCCCTCCGTGTATGTTACCTCCATCTTTATTTCTTTCACTCTCATGGACCTATCTCCTTTACTTTTCAATGTGTACCGGGTAGCGTATCGTATATAGCTCCCTAGGCTTGGCTGGGTCCGGTAGTCTATGACAGGTTCTCCATAGCGAAAAGAAGAACCTGTCGCTTCGTGCTCCCTGAGTGTTGTGTGGGGTAGCCGTATAGCCTTCTGCCTGCAGTGCCGGTTTTTCATGCCGACCATCCGGGATTACTTCGCACCTACCAGCCCATGCTCCGGACGTTCTCTCATCTGGTATTCTCATCTGCCTCCAAGCCGGGAGTTTTTTACTAGGGTCTGCGCTTTCCACCCCTATGACGACGATTCTCCGCAGGCACCGGTCACCTCGCCGGGTGGACTTATCTGCGTCGGCTCCACCAGACCTGGGTTTTTTATGAGGTCCCGCATCCCTCGCTGTATTTAGTTGTCATGCCATCGCTGGCTCTTTGGTATCGATCGCCCGCTGCGCTTCCATTCCAGCCATGAAAGAATTAGTCATCATAATGACGAGGCTTCTCTTCTCTTCCGGAATGCTGGCGAGCATCTTTGCCATTTTGTTGGCATCGCTGAGCTGTTCTGCTGTGTATCTTCTTTCTTTTGTCATGTCGTTCCCTCCTTTCGGTTGGTGTGTTATTTTGTTGATTCTGAAATAATTATATATTGCTCAATCCATTCTGTCAATACGTTTTTTGTTGATTTTGAAATATTTTATTGACTGTGTGATGTTTCTATTGTATAATCTGGTTATGGGAGGTGATAAAAAGTGAATGAGCGAATTAAACAGATAAGACGAGAACTGGGACTTACTCAGGCAGAATTTGCAGAACGTATCGGATTGAAGCAAAATTCAATTGCTCTTATCGAGAGTGGAAAAAGAAATATTTCCGATCAGGCTGTACTTTCTATATGTCGTGAATATGGAGTCAATGAAGAATGGCTTCGTACTGGAGACGGAGATAGATTTATTCCTGAATCCAACGATGAACTGGAAGCTCTGGCAAAGAAATACAATCTGTCTAATGCAGATCAGGTTCTAATAGAAAAATACGTGAACCTGAAATCAGGCTCACGTGAGACAATCATTAACTTTATGATTGATGTGGTTGCTGCCCTTAATGGTGCAGCAGATCAGAACGACAAGACGTTCTCTGTTGGAGATGTCTACGCAGATATCCCCGACACACCAGAAGAGCTGGAGCGAAAGTTCCCGCCGCTGGAAGATTCGGAGGAAGGCGGGCTGGGTTAAAATGCACCCAGTCCTCCCTGGTCCTTATCGCATCAGTATAATTTTTGTTTTGTCGTCAAAATCAAGATTATAATAAATGGTGCGGGTGCACCGATAGTAAATCGCGTAGACATCTTTTCTTTGTAAAGAAATGTATTTCCTGCTCATCCTAATTCCCCCTTTTTAGGAAGGATCCAGGGCTGGGCGCACCCGATCATTGTAAATCATTTTTCGGCGATAAAATACTGGTAAATATTGGGAAGCGAGGTAAACGATGGGTTTATTCAAATGGTTGTTTGGCGGCGGTAAGAAAGAAAAAGAAGCGGAAACAGTAACTCTGCATACCGAAGTCAACATTACGCGGGAGTATGTGAAACCAGAGATTCCAAGCGCCAAAGTTCTTTACAAAAAGACCTGTCCTGAAATGGTCCGATACAAGATTCGCGGAAGGAATAAGGACACGAAAAGATTATGTACGGTCCGAAAAATCGCCCTGGCATCAGCCGATCAGAATTCCGTAATCGCTGCTACTGGTTTGTACGACGTCCAGTCGTGCGAAGTAATTCCACCAGAACCGGCTACGGAAAGACAAATCAGCTATGCTGCAGATCTCGGAATTGTTCATCCGGAGCAGTATTCAAAAGATGAGATTTCCTGCCTTATAACAAGGGCGAAAAACGACACGGATCGGGACGACATGACTTCTGTCGATGTAAGCCTTGCCAGGATGGCTGCGGATCGTGATATTTATTTATCTGTGTTTTCTGGCGAGAAAGGCGTCCTGGACTCTTTGTGGCGACAATTCACAGAGGAAGAGAAAATGCAGTTTCTGATCTTCTGCATTCATCAGAATCTTTTAGGAAAACGAGATTATGACCTGGCGCATTCTCCTTTCCTGGACTTATACGATCGATTCGTGAACGAATACCGCGCGGATGAGCAGATGCATCGGTCTTTGATGAGATATACTGGCTCTGATCTGAGCCTTCAGAAAGCGCCGAATGTGAACAGAAATGCTTATCGAATCGTAAGAGATTATCTAAATAAATAAAAAAACCGCCCGGTGCTGGTAACACCGAACGGCTTCTTCGCTTCCCTTGCGGGATGCGGTTGCTTAACCTTCGCAGGATTAAGTATACCGCATTTTCCACGAGTCCACAAGGGCTTATTTTTTATACTCTTTTTTAGAATTTCAGGAGGTGGAACAATGAGGTTTTTTAGCTACGGACGAAAATCCGTATTTTCTGATAAATCCGATTCGATTGACAACCAGTTCCGGATGAACCGGGAATACTGCGAGTCGAAGTTTTCCAGCCAGGTGGATTCCTGGCAGCAGTTCTCGGATGAAGACTTCACTGGTGCGAATACATCCCGGCCTGATTTGCAGCGTATGCTATCTTTTATCAAGAATGGTTTCTGCGATGTTCTGGTAGTGTACCAGCTGGATCGTCTTTCCAGGGACGTCCGCGATTTTGCAAACATCTACGCGCTCCTGGAGGAACATGGCGTGATGTTCATCTCGATAAGGGAAAATATCGACACAACGACGCCGATCGGCCGCGCTATGATGTATGTTACTGTTGTTTTTGCTCAGATGGAGCGTGAGACCATCGCAGCCCGTGTCACGGATAACATGCTGGGCCTTGCTAAAAAAGGATACTGGACCGGTGGCAATCCTCCGGTTGGCTACGTCAGAAAGCATATTGTTGTGAATGGGAAGAAGCACTGCTCCATTGAGGTTGATCCGGACGGGGCTCGCTACGTGACGCAGATCTTCGATACCTTCCTGGCTTATAACTGCAGTCTGCAGGGGATGGAGACACGTTTCAAAAACCAGGGCATCCGGACGCGCGCCGGGAAGTTCTTCTCAACCACGCAGTTGCATAAAATGCTGACCATGCCGTATTGCGTCGAGGCGACTCCGGAGGTCTACGACTTCTATGCCGCGAAGGGCTGCATCATGGATCCTGGCTCCCCGCGTGAAATGTGGGACGGATCCGTCGGTGTGATCATCTATGGCCGGTCGACCGAGAAAAACAAAAAGCACCAGGTGCAGCCGCCTGAGAAATGGACCGTGTGTCTTGGAAAGCACAAGCCCTTCATGCCTGCCGAGAAATGGCTCGCGGTGCAGTCCCGGTTTACTCAGAACAAGTGCATCAAGGACGCAAAGTGGCCGGTGCCTCTCCTGAAGGGTGTACTCCGGTGCAAGTGTGGGAACCTGATGCAGATATCCAGAAAGAAAAAGGGCGACGGTACCTGTTCTTCCTGGTACTACTGCAGGAAGCGGATGAGGCAGGGTGTGGACGCCTGCGACATGAGCCAGATCAAATGCGATTTGCTGGATGAGAAGGTTCTGGAGCTGTTTCGTGGTATCGCGGCCGATCCTGGCTTGATTCAGAAATTCGTCAAGACGAAAGCTCCGACCGATATTCCTGATCTGAAGGCTGCACAGGCTCGCTTGGCTACCTGTGAGCGCAAGATCGGCCGCCTGGCTGCATCGTTAGCTCTGGCCGAGGATTCCGCTGCATCAAAGTATATCATCGCAGAAATGGAACGCCTGGACGTTGAGCTGGGTGCTCTGAAGCGTGAAGCCTCGCTGGCCGAGATGGAAAGCCACCGGGCTGCTGCCAGTGCGAAGGATGCCAAGGCCACGGCTGCGGAAATTGCGAAGCTGATTCATGGTCTGGATGGCTTCGACGACAAAGAAAAAAACGCGATCGCTCGCGCTGTGATTCAGGAGTGTACTTGGGACGGGGAGCGGCTTTTTATTACGCTCTAAACCTCACTATTTTATAATGGTGGGGTTCGGCCGCATACGCAAAGCTGCGCGGATCAGATCGCGGATCGTAATTTCTGTTCCTGATTCCAGATTTGCCTCTTTTGCTTCCAGCCGCACCAGATTCTCCACACCCTGGATCTGCAGCTCTGCATTGTCTTCGATGGTTATGATGCGCTCGCCCTTTGGAATGTAGGCGGAAAGCGCATTCAGAAATGTCGTTTTGCCAGATCCGGTCGCCCCGCCGATCATCATGCTGTAGCGGGTCCGGACGAGGGCCTGCAGAAACTCTGCCGCCTCTTTTGTAATACTCCCGATGGAGACCAGAAATTCCATCGTCACCGCCTGCTCCGGAAAGCGGCGGATGGTCAGAATCGGTCCGTTTAATGCGACCGGTTTCATGACAACGTTGACGCGGTCTCCATTTTCCAGCCGTGCATCCACAATCGGATTCTGTTCATTCACCACGCGGTTGCACCGGCCTACAATCTGCTGAATCACATCCTCCAGCTTTTCTGCGGAGGTAAAGCTTTTGCCGTATCTCTCGATTCTGCCGTTCCGTTCCACGAAGATATGCTGATAACCGTTTACCATAATTTCGGTAATTCCCGCATCTTCCAGCAGCTCCTGCAGGACATCGAGCCTCCGCACACTGTAGAACAGCTGTCTGCGCAGCTCCGCCTTCTGTGCCACCGGAAGATACCGTGTTTCTTCTTCCCCTAAAATCAGACCGTCAATCTCTTCGAGAACCTCTCCGTCATCCGGTTCGGATGCGATATCGATCCGCTCCATCAGTTTTCTCCGCAGAATTTCCGGCATTGTCATGTTTCTTCTCCTCTTCTGCCGTCCCGCAGAATCTGACGCACATAGTCGCCCAGCTCGCTCCAGACAAGCTCCTCAAAGTAGGCTTTTCCCGTCCGGTTTGCCGTGTGGAACGGAACGTGGATTTTCCGCATCTTGTCCAGCACCGACTGGCAGTCCCACCGGCGCAGCAAATTTTCAAACTGCTCCATTTTTGCCGCAGAAATCACATCATTCCTTATCGGAACGTAAATTTCATTGCAAAAATCCAGGATCTGATACAAATCCGCCACGCCATCCCCGAGGTCGAGAATCAGCACTTCATAACTGCTGTTCTTCTCAATCTCCTGAAACAGCCATTTCCATTCTTCATATTTTGCAGTCTGAATGTCCATCGGCGATGCGGCGGGCGGCAGATAATCCAGGTTCTGCATCGACTGGACCATTCCGCCCAGTTTGTAGATGATGCCCTGATTTTCCTGTCTCGCATAATACAGAATATCGCTCATCCCCCTGTCGTAACTGCATTCCAGCAGCCGTTCAAATCCGGAATAGCTCTCCATATTGAGATACAGCACTGCCCGCTCTTTTGCCAGAATCTGCCCCATCGTCAGGGCAAACGAGGTCTTCTGCGTCCGTCCGACCGGCGAATAAATGCCGATGATGCGCATTTCCTTTTTCGGCAGCAGTGCAGGCGATGTATCGACACCATTTTCTACGCCGTAGCACGCCATGACCTCGCGGATCACCTTTTCCGACGACTGGTATTTGTAGACCGCCGGATACTGATCCAGCACCGGACTGTGTACGCCCTCAGACAGAATGATAATCTGACGGATCGGATACCGGCGGATCTCTTCTTTCATCGCTTTATCCGAAATCAGAAGAATCTCTGTTTCGTTATTCTTTGCGAACTCCAGAAACATCTCCGCACTGGAAAATGCATGCACTTCGAACGGAATATTTCTCTTCTGGTTCAGATATTCCATAAAATTGCGTGCATATTCCATTTCCGTGTCACAGACTGCAAAAACACTCTTTTTCTTTGCAGTATTCAATAAAATCCCCCAATCCAGAGCAGCACTCCCATCAGCACGGGAACGGAAAAATGGATGCACTCCATGCCCCACTTCCCATCGTAATAGGGAACCGGCTCTGTTTTTTTCTGATATTTTCTTTTGGTAAAATAAGTTTGGAAATAATTGAAAAATTTGGTAAGACGCTGCGGTAAATTTCCGCAGACGAGAATAATTCCGATAGATAAGACCGCTCCAGACAGGAACGACACAATCATACATTTCAGGATCGCTGGCACACCGAGAAAGCCTCCAACAGCGGATAGGAGTTTGATATCTCCCGCGCCCAGCATATGAAAATAGAACAGAATGTAAAGTGCGAGTATCGGGAAAAGCATCCCAAAAAGAAAAATACCCGCTCCCGCGGCGCCATAGCGGATGAGCTGTGTAACCAGCCCGGCGATCCATGCGGTGATAATCCATTCATTTGCAATTCTGCGTGTTCTTAAATCCATCCATACCGCCCCTGTCGCAACTGTCAGTACCAGACAGTGCTGCAAAGACATTTTGTCTCTCACCTCCCGTTTCGTTTGGGTCAACTTGATTGTGAGGTCATTATAGTTGCCTCTTTTCGATTTGTCCAGCGGTTTTCAGCAACTTTTTCCGGTTTGTGAATTGCCTCCAAAAACGGGATGAAAATTTCTCACACCAAAAAGAAAAATCGTGTGAAAGGTTTTCCGTTTTTCGCGGATTCGTAGAATCGTATCGCAATTTCACCGCTGCTTTTTGGCTATTATTTTATGATCCTTTTTTGAAAGAAATTTTCCAGCCGCATCACAGCAAAAAGAAACAGACCAGAACTTTTTTCTTCGTTCTGGTCTGCTTCCATACAGTTTTTTCTGTTTTTACTGAATAAAATCCGCATACTCCGCTCTGCTGACCTTTTTCAGATCCTCCGGCGCCATGCACAGCGTGGTTCCGATTCTTCCCCCGCTCACGTAAACTTTATCAAATTGTGCCGCACATTCCTGAATCACGGTCGGATACTGTTTTTTCATTCCGATCGGGCTGCATCCGCCGCGGACGTATCCGCTGACTGCAGTGATATCTTTGACATGGATCATCTCGATGGATTTCTCCCCCACCGCTTTTGCGGCTTTTTTCAGGTCTACTTCCTCTGCAATCGGAAGCACCAGCACATAATACTGCTTGCTTTTTCCCTGTGCCACAAGCGTTTTAAACGACTGCTCGACCGGCGCGCCGGTTTTCTCTGCTGTGTGAAGCCCGTCGATAAATTCATCGCATTCATATTGAAGAACTTCGTATTTGATTTTCTGGCGGTCCAGAATCCGCATTGCATTTGTTTTGATTTCTTTTTCTTTTGCCATTATTTTCTCTCCGGTGCTCCCTGCAGTGCATACAGTTCTTTTTTGAGCTGTTTGATTTCTTTTTTCATCTCAATATTTTTCTGTTTCAGCCGTACGACAGCATCCCCGGCTTCTTCCGGTTTTACAGAAAGTAAACGTGCAATGCCGAGGGTATTGATGTGTTTTAAGCAGTAATCTGCATACGCTTTTTCACCGGAAAGCATGGTCACGCGGACGCCGCTTTTGTATTTCTGGGCACTTAAGATTTTGATCAGACGGATTTCCCCTGTTTTTGCAACGTGGGTTCCGCAGCACGCACAGCTGTCGCAGCCTTCGATCGTCACAATCCGCACCTGGCCCTCGATCTCTTTTTTGCTCCGGTAATCCATGGTTTCCAGCTCTTCCTTTGACGGATAACTGATCGTAACCGGAACATTTCGAAGCACGGCTTCGTTTGCCTCCTGCTCCACATCGTAGAGCTGCTCCTCGGTCAGAACGCCGTCAAAATCAACGGTAATGACATCACTTCCCATATGGAATCCAACGTTGTTGAAACCGTAAATCCGATGCACGATACCTGACACGATATGCTCTCCGCAGTGATTCTGCATATTGGAAAAACGTTTTTCAAAGTCAAGTTTTCCAACTACCGTTTTGCCCGGCTCGAGCGGTGCTTCCACGGTATGCCAGATTTCGCCGTCGATTTCCTGTACATCCGTTACAAAAATTCCATCCAGCGTTCCCTCATCTGCCGGCTGGCCGCCGCCCTCCGGGAAAAATGCGGTCTGATCCAGCAGCACGCGGTACATGCCGCCCTCGCAGACGCTCCGTTCTACGGTTGCCTCAAATTCACCCAGGTACGCATCCTGATCAAATAATCTTGTTGTGCTCATAATTTTTCCTCTTTTCCGTCTATTCGTTTACAATGTCAATCTGGCACATTTTCATAGCTTCCAATGCATTTTTATGACTCTGCGGCGTTACGCCCGCGCACGCGGATGCATCGACAGAAATCGGCACTTCCGGATAAAATGCTTTCAGCAGCATGGAATTGGAAATCACGCAGATGTCGGTGCAGAGTCCCACGAGTTCAATGAATTCCGGCACGCCGCCTGCCAGTTTTTCGATCTCCTCCGGCAGATTTTTTGCACCGAAGGTGATTTTATTCATCACCACGGCCTGTTTTTTCTCCGCCATTTTCTGAATTGTATCCTGCAGTGCATGACCCTTCGTTCCTTCGATACAATGCTCTACCGGAAGTTTTCTGCCCTCGGACGTTTCCAGATAATCCGCAAAATGGGTATCTCTGGTGCAGATAACAGCTCCGTCAAACGAATCCATCACCTCTGCAACGCGGTCAACAATCCCGACCGCCTCTTTCGTGCCGAGACTTCCGTCGATAAAATCATTCTGCATATCTACTACAATTAATACTTTCATCTTTGTTCTCCCTTCTGGGACATTTTTTTATAAATGCTGCATCCAGCTCAGTGCCAGTGAAATCCAGCTCTGGCACTCTTCGCGTACTGCGTTCTGGTATTCATAGCTCTGTGTCTCCTCGCTTGCAAGGCCAAGGCCGTGGCCGCCGACCGGATAAATATGCATTTCTACCGGAATCTCTAGTGCATGCAGTGCAGTAAAGAACAGAATGGAGTTTTCTACCGGCACGCAGTCGTCCGGCGCGGTATGCCACAGGAAAGTCTTCGGCGTATCGAGGCTGACCTGATTCTCGAGAGACATCTCGTCTACCAGCTCATCATACCGGTCTCCCAGCAGATTGGTGAAGGATCCGCGGTGCGCTTTCGGACCGGATGTGATAACCGGGTAGGATAACAGCAGACCGTTCGGACGAAGCTGCTCTGCGTCTACGCCAAGTTCTTCTGCAAGGAATGTTTTCTTTTTCCAGAACACACCGTACGATGCTGCCAGATGGCCGCCTGCGGAAAATCCCGCTACTACTACTTTGTTCGGATCAATATGATATTCTGCCGCATGCTCCCGCAGATGTGCAACGGTCCAGGCAAGCTGGCGGAGTGCCGTCGGATAGTGAGCTGCCGGAGCAACACTGTAATGCAGAACAACAGCGTGGTAACCGGCTCCGACAAACTTCAGCGCAATCGGCTCTGCCTCACGCTCGGACACCCATTCATAACCGCCGCCCGGGCAGATCACGATGACCGGACGCACGCGTTCCGGAGCAATCTCACGCGAGTTGTCCAGAAAATACGTATATAATTTTGCAGTTTCTTCTGTATCTTTTACTTTGACATCTAATACCTGATAATTCATAAGTTCTTCCTTTCACCCAATTTTTCCGGGTACGGCCACAGCCGCCAGTTTTTACTCTGTTGTCATTATACCGTATCGGCGCAAAATATCAAGCGTATCGCACCAGACACTTTTTTCTTTTCAAATCCAATTGCTCATAGTATAATAAATTTATATTTGCATGTTTTTGAGCGGCAAAAATAACACACAAAGGAGTATATTGCAATTATGGATTCCAATCTTATTGTCCTTACCGATCAGGACGGAAATTCTGTCCGTTTTGAGCTTCTGGATATCGTAGAATACAAGGAGGATGAGTACGCCGTTCTCTATCCGGCCGACGGCGGCGATGACGAACCGGTACACATTCTGCGCATCATTTCCGAGAATCTCGATGTCAACGAAGCCGAGTTCGAAGGCCTCGATGACGATGAACTGATCGACACCATTTATCAGATCTTCCGCGAGCGCAACGATCTGGACGACTGATTCTGCCACGCAAAAAGAGCAGCATTTTTACCTTTCACACGTCGGTAAAATGCTGCTCTTTCTTTATTCTAATTTTTCCTCTTTCTTTGTTTCAATCCACAGTCGGTAATTTCACAGAGTCTGACATGTCAGCAAAATGCTGACTGTGGTTTGCCTCATGTCAGTGGGGGATACCGATTTCTCTCCGCCCGCCACTGCCGTTAACTTTCTTATTTGCAATTCATCTCACCACCTATAGAGGTGAGAGAATCCTTGCTATTATTTGTTGAATATTTTTCCAATATCGCAGCCAGTGGAGAGAATATCTCTTTCTGAGGGACATTACAATTTATACTGCATAAAATTCCCATTGTGCACAAATCCAAAATCTGTATACAACTTAACGCCCATATCCGATGCCGTAATCTGTATTGTTCCGCATCCATATTCTTTTGCATCTTCTATCACACGGGACAGCAATTCTTTTGCAATACCTCTTCTTCGATACGCCGGATCTGTAAACATACTGGACAGTAATCCAATTCTGCCGCTCGGGCATCCAAAGTATGGAGGTTTTTCTACAAATGACATTCCACTTGTTGCGATGATGCTCTCTCCGTCAACAGCAATCCAAGATACAAAAGTACCATCCGCCATATGACGTTCATAGTAATCTTTTAACGCAGGTGCTAAATCAATTTCTTCTTTTGCCCCCTCTTCGCGAAGCTGATGGATTCTCATCTGAATGAAAAAATCCAGTTCCTTTTGGGTAAGTCTTTTATATTCGATTGCCATTTTTATTTCCTTCTGCTTATTTTCTCACATCCAGCACCTGCACATACGGGTCGTCCTTTGTGCATGGTTTCCAGTCGTCTTTTCCCTCTGCGTTCGGGTTTCCGGTTTTCATGAAATTGGTCCAGTCGTCCATCATTTCTTTGCTGAGGGCATAGTCGCCTTCGGTTTTCGGGCGCCAGCTTCGGCCCAGGGTTCCGAACATGTACCAGAGTTCGGAGGAATGGAACGCTCCGGCGTCGTCACCTAACAGGGCACGGGTGAAGTAGTAAACGTAAGCCGGTTTTCTTCCGAGTTTTTCCAGCGCAATGCTCCAGTTGATGCATCCCTTATAGATGCCGCCGTGCTCGCCTTTTTCTTTCATCTCCGGGAACACACCGATGTCGTCTGCAGTTGAACCGAGCATATATGGGATGTCCTTGATTTTTCCTTCGGTTACGGCATCGTTATAGCCGCAGGTCAGCAGATGATTGTCGATGTTCGGTACGAAGCTCAGCATTCTCGATGGATTTACGCGGCCAAACTCCTCCTGCAGCTCCACAATTTTCTCAGCCGGAATCGCACGCAGTTCTTCCAGCGATTTTGCTCCGCTAAGCTCTACAAATTCCTGGCCGATGGTTTCTGCCTCGGAAAGCGGCATATCGCGGTTCAGTCCGGTGTCGTAGCCGCCGGCGCTCTGGAAAATGGCTTTGCTGATCCAGTTTTCAGTCAGCGGAGAACTGACGAGTGTCTGTACGCTCATGCATCCCGCGGACTGGCCGAATACGGTGATATTTTCCGGGTCGCCGCCGAATGCTGCGATATTTTCTTTTACCCATTTCAGTGCTGCGATCTGGTCGAGAATCGCGTAGTTTCCGCTTCTTCCGACACCGCTCTCCTCGGACAGCCACGGATGTGCCAAAAATCCGAAAGCACCGAGACGGTAATTGATCGTAACGAGAATCACTCCGCGTTCGCAGTAAGCAGCTCCGTCAAATTCGGATTCGTGGCTGAAGCCATGCATGAATGCACCGCCGTGAATCCAGAAGGCAACCGGCAGTTTTTCGTCTGCTGCATTTGCCGGTGTCCAGATATTTAAGTACAGACAATCCTCACTCTGGTTCATACCAAATTCCGGATCGAGATAAAATTCTTTTCCATAGAAGGAGTCCGGCTCATGCTCGGTCTGCGGGCAGACGCATCCGAAATGATCCGCCTCGTAAACACCCTCCCAGCACTCCGGCTCTTCCGGCGGGCAGAACCGTTTTTCGCCTACCGGCGGCTTTGCGTACGGAACGCCGCGGAATACCGTGTAACCGTCTTTTTGCACACCATGAACCTGTCCATATTTTGTTTTTGTCTCTGTAATTACCATAAGTAAAAATCCCCTTTCCGTTTTTTATAACTGTGATAAAAACCCTCATACAGCTTCAGTATAGCAAATCTTTTTCTTCGTTTCTATATGCACAATTCCAAATAATGGCACCCAGTTTTGTAACTATTGATTATTGGTTATGCAGACATTTAAAAATCCTCTTGATTTATTAGCACACAGAAATAATAATATTTTGTATATAAGATTGACTTATTATCACTGACAAAAACCTTTCATGACTGATCTGGTTTACTTTGACCGGTTTTGGTGCTACACTTTTCTTTGCTTCAAAACGACATATTTCATAGTGAGGAGGAGTATTTAGTATGAAAGCCATTTTAACAGATCTTCTGGCAATCATCGGCGTTGTGCTGAATGGTCTGCCGCAGGGTCTTCTTGCTCTGACGTTTGGATTTGCATCGGTTCCGACGGCGCTGGCATTCTTTGTTGGTGCGGTGGGCAATACGATTACGCAGAGTGTCGCACCAATTTCCTTCCAGGCGGAGACGATCACTTACGCCGGAACGGCTGGAAAAGACCGTTCGGAACGCTGTACGATGATTTTTATCGGCGGTGTGATTATGGCTCTGATCGGAGCGTTTGGACTGCTGACAAAAATCGTAAACTTTGTAGGTGAGGATGTTGCCTATGGAATGATGGCCGGTGTCGGTATCATTCTGGTAAAGGCCGCGATCGATATGATCAAGAGTGATGCCATTTCCGGCGGTGTTTCCCTGGCCGCAGCACTGATCACCTATTACTTTACCAAAGACAGTGCCAATACCCTGGTTTATACCATCGTCATTTCCGTTGTAGCATCCTGCATTGCCAATGCATTTTTCAACAAAGAGAAATCCAGCATTGTCGTAGAGGATGATAAATTTGTCCGCCAGAAATTTACAATCAATGCCAACGTAATTCTCGGCGCACTCGGTATGGTCTGCCTGAACATTGGTTCCAACATTTCCTTCGGCGGAATTACCGCAGGAATGGCAACCGGCGGAAATTACAACGTCGATAACCTGACCGTGATTTCTTCCCTGGCCGATATGTTTTCTTCCTTTTTCGGAGGAGCCCCGGTTGAGGCAATCATTTCCGCAACTGCCAATGCACCGCACGCTGTATGGGCTGGTGTCATCATGATGGTTGTGATCGGTGTAATTCTGCTTCTGAAACTGCTTCCGAAAATCGGAAAATTTGTTCCGTCTTCTTCGATCGCAGGTTTCCTGTTTGTACTCGGTATCTTCAAAACCGTTGTACTGGATGCGCCGTCTGCCTTCGCTGTCAATGCAGCCGTCGGCGGAACCACAATGGTTGTCACTGCAGTAACAAACCCGTTCCTCGGAATGCTGGCCGGTGTTGCTGCAAAACTGCTTGGATTATAAATTCAGTAACATAAGAGGAAAATCGTATGAAAGAATACAGCATGGAGCTCTGCGGAGTGAAAAGAACACTTCCATTTATCCCGATCAGTGAGGAGATGGCGTTTGCAAGCTTTGTTGTCCTTGGTGACACCGAGCTGGTAAGTGCATGTGCGCCGGAGCTGGCCGCAAAAATCGGAGAAGTCGATGCCATTGTCACCGCAGAAGCGAAAGGTATTGCCCTAGCGTATGAAGTAAGCAAAGAGCTGGGCCATAAAGAATTTATCGTTGCACGAAAAAGCACAAAATCCTACATGAAAGATGTGGTTTCCGCATCCGTTCATTCGATTACAACAGCGGGTGAGCAGCATCTTTATCTGGATGGAAAAGACGCAGATAAAATCCGCGGCAAACGTGTCTGCCTGCTGGATGATGTCATTTCCACCGGCGAGTCCCTGCACGCACTGGAATGCCTGATGGCGAATGCCAGTGCAGAGGTTGTAAAAAAAGCAGCGATCCTTGCTGAGGGCGATGCTGCTGATCGAAAAGATATTGTATTTCTGCAGAAGCTTCCGTTATTCAAAAAGACGGGCGACGGAGAGTACGAAGTCATCGAATAATTGCCAATCCTTCTAATGCATATAGAGAATAGAAAAACGGTGCAGTTCTGAATTTCTGCCATGAATTCAGAACTGCACCGTTTCTTTTTAAAAGAGACGCAGAAGCATCATATACGAAATGGTTCCAAGAAGGATGGAGACGAGGGTCTGGTGTTTCCATTTGTAGGTGATAAAAACGACCGCTGCTGCGAGCAGTTTCGGTACTGCGGCAGAGATACCGCCGGTGGGAATATCTTTCATACAGTAAATGATCAGTACCGCCATGATGGCAGACGGCAGTGCCTGGCCGAGTCGTTCGAGTGATGCGGGCATTTTACGGCTGCCGGAAAATGCAAAAAACGGGAGTGCACGGAGTCCGAAGGTGATCAGAGCGGAGACAGCGACAGCGGTTATAAAGTATGAAGTTGTCATGCGAGGTTCTCCTTTCTCTGGAACAGAAGTAAAAGGGCGGATACAATCAGCAGCGCCGGGAGCATGAAGCGGTTTTCACCGAAGATCAGCAGGCAGATCACACCGATACCAAGACCGGTGAGCGCCGGCGTGTACTTCTCTGCTTTTTCCCATTGGTCAATGAAGATAATGAGAAACAGGGCTGTCATACAGAAATCAAGGCCCGTCAGGTCAAATGGAACGATCTGGCCTAAAATGCCGCCAAGAACCGAACCAACTATCCAATAGCAGCGGCTGAACAGAGCGACGAGGAACATGGTGTCCTCTTTTTCTTTTTTCGGAAGATCTAAGGTACAGTTTACGGCGTATGTCTCATCGGTCATCGTGTGAATCATGTACAGCTTGCGGCGCCCCATCTGTTTGAATTCCTTCAGGAAGGTAATGCTGTAAAAACTCTGGCGGCTGTTCATCAGAAGTGCAGTTAGCGCAATGGTGATGAGGGAAGCGCCGCTAGAAAGAAACGTAATCAGAACGAACTGGAACGCGCCCGTATAGACCGTCAGACTTACCAGCAGTGAATCATACCAGGGAAAGCCGGCGGATGCCATCATCATGCCGTAGGCCATGCTGACGAAAACGTAGCTGCAGAAAATCGGGATGGATTTTACGAAAGCAGTTTTTAAGGTAGTGGAAGAAAATCGTTTCATAGATAAAATATCCTCACGTAAAAATAAATTTTAAAAATTAAATTTATCATACTATCTATATCATAGTGAGTCAATAGGAATACCATTTTACGCAAAAGAAACGGATGACCTTCATCACCCGTTTCTCTCATTCTGCTCCAATCAACACATTCTTCCCCGCAAATGCAAACCCATAATGCCGGATCCTTTCCTGCGGCACGCCAAGGGCCACCAGTTCTGCGTCGTATTTTTTATCCACGATCTGTTTTAAAGCCTCCTGCACCGCATCTTCCAGTGTCTCCTTTTTTACCCGGCTGCAGACTTTAAATTCAATAATAATCGCCGGATCTTTTTCTCTATTCTTCGGAATCATCATCACATCATACCGTCCAAATCCACTTTCCCGATTCGACCGGATCTGATAACACTCCGCACGCTCTGCCATCAGTCCCAGGACGAAGCCATGATAGAATCGTTCCGGCTCCAGACTTTCACTGTTCTCTCCGCCAACGTCAAAATGGCTGAATGTTGCAAGTGACACTTTATTCATATAATAATTCATCGCTTCCAGATCGCCCTGCATCAGTGCTTTCACAAAGCTGCTGTACCCAGCTTCCGATGCTTCAAACCATCCGCGGAACATATCATCAAACATGCTCACCGTTTCCAGATTGGTGATACGGAGCTGATACCACGGCTTCAAAGTAATTCCGCGATACTCCACCTCTTCCGCTTTCAGATAACCGCTCGCGAGAAGCAGACTCCAGATTGCATTTTCATTGTAATCCAGCTGTTCAAACACCATCTGCTCATCAAAGTTCACCGTGACTGCCTGTCCGTTCAGTAGATCTTCCATATACTCTTTGATTTCCGGCGAGGCGGTGCGGATCAGCTTTCCTGCCAGACCGTTCGAACTCGTATCTGCCCAGTACGGGCGCAGTTTCTTTTCTTTTAAATAATTGGTAATCGACCATGGATTGTAGATATCGCGGTGTCCGCCAAAGATAAATCCATCATACCACTGCTTCACAACGTCCTTTTTGTCTCCCATTCCGAACTCGTCCAGAGATGCAAAAACTTCCTTTTCGGTAAATCCAAAACAGTCCGCATACAGATCCGATGTCGTCGTCACCACACGCAGATTATTTAAGTCAGAAAAAATACTTTCTTTCGAAACCCTCGTGATTCCGGTCATCATCGCACGTTCCAGATAAGGATTCGTTTTAAACGTCGCATTAAACAGACTCCGCACAAACGTTGTAAATTCCGCCCAGTAGCCATGGACATACGCTTCCTGCATCGGCGTGTCGTACTCATCCAGCAGAATAATCACTCTTCTGCCGTAATACCGCGCCAGATACATACTCATATTATTGAGTGCCGCTGCGGCCTCCGCATCACCCATATGCAGATTGACCTCGTTGTATGCTTTCTTCTCATTTCCGCTCAGCAGATCCCCATCCAGAAGATAACGGTTTTCTTCATACACTCTCGCAATCTGCTGTTTGATCTGGATTTTTGCTTCCGAAAGCTGATCTGCTTTCACGGCTGCAAAACTCAAAAAGATCACCGGATACTTTCCCTGCAGTTCCCGATATTTTTCTTCTTTCCAAACGCCAAGTCCTTCAAACAGATCGCCCCGGGCGGCATATTTATTAGAGAAAAAGCAGTCCAGCATACTCATATTCAGTGTCTTGCCAAAGCGGCGGGGGCGGGTGATCAAGGTGATTTCATCCCCGTTTTCCCACCAGTCCTTGATGAAGTGAGATTTATCCACAAAGAAATAATGGTTTTCCCTTAAGGATGCAAAATTCTGTTTTCCTATACTGATTACTTTTTCCATCCATCACACCTGCTTTCGGAATTTGTCCTTTTCTCGATTATACACTATCCTTTCCTGAATTCCAATCTTAAAACATCCTATTCGCCGCAAACGTAAAAAACAATAACGCCAGAAACAGCACTTCCAGCACCGCTCCCAGAATGGTAATGATCTTTCCCGTCTTCTCTTTCCAGATTTTTTTCATCCCCAGATACAATAGAATTCCGATCACCGCGCCAAGCGTATTATCGATCACATCCGTAATATCACTCGCGCCGATCGCAAAAATATACTGTGTCACCTCAAAAAACAGGCTTAGTCCCGATGCAAGGAGAATGCGGTTCTGAATTTCGCTGTCCGGGTAGATGGCTGAGATGCAGAGGCCGAACGGCAGAAAGACCAGCATATTTTCGATAATTTCACTAATCTGCACTTTCCCGTTCACCACAACCGACGCCGCATACGGAACCAGATTAATCCCCCGCAGGTGCGGAATTTCTTCCGGGCGCAAGGCGAATTTGAATAAAATGCACCAGACAAGCAGCGCCAGGTAAATGCCGAATACCACAAGTAATGCTTTTGATTTTTTCTCGTTTTTCCAGGTCATGTTCTTTCCTCTCTCATCTTCACTTGATAAGAGGATTCTACCAAAACATTCTTAGGATTCCGCTTCTTCTTTTCCAAAGAAATCCCAATAAATTTCCTAAGATTTTCTGATGCTCAGATTCTTTTACATTTCTTCGTCATGCCAATTTATTATATCTTTCATATCAATTATATCTTTTACATATCGCAAAAAACTGTGTATAATACACCGTGTGTAGAGAAATGAATCAAAATGAAAATCCCATGTTCCCCTGGGACAGCAGTATTCTCCCCACTGCTGTCCCTCCTTTCAGGGAAACTGTTACTGACAGTTTTCTTTGGTGTAGACGAAAAGAGGAGGCTGTGCAGCGAACACAGCCTCCTCTTTTCTATCTTTTTCGTTTTTCTTTTTGTTTATTTCTTAATCTCATATCCGCAATACTGCATTACCAGCTCACAGAACATTGCGTTTGCCCAGGAGAACCACTCTCTGGTGTAAACGGTCGGATCATCTACGAAAACACCCTCGTGCATCAGCCCTGTACCGCCGTCGGTTGCCATCAGTTCGTGGATCATCTGATGTTTCTCCTCCTTTGTCGGTGCGGTCAGTCCCTCAATGGCTTTGGAGATGTGCCATACGTAGCGGACCGGTGTGTGCGGACTTCCGATTCCGGAAAGCTTTGTTCCGGAATAGTAGAACGGGTTTGCCTCGCTTAAGATCAGCTTTCTTGTGTTGTCAGCCACTTCCTGGCTTTCCGGCTCGTAGCCGAGATAGCTCATAGCCAGAAGACTCGGTACATTGGCATCGTCCATCAGATTATACTGGCCAAAGCCGTCTACCTCGTAAGCATAAACATCGCCAAGTCCCCAGATATGGGTGGTACCGTAAGTCTCGATGGCCTGTTTTACGGTCTTTGCCATCTCTTCTGCTTTCTTTGCAATCTCCTCTTTACCGCCGACTGCATCTGCGATCTCTTTCAGGTAGTTCAGAACAACAACCGCAAACATGTTGGACGGGATCAGGTAACCGTAACGGCAGGAATCATCGCTTGGACGGAAGCCGGACCAGATCAGGCCGATGCCGGATTTTACCTGCGCACCTTTTCCGTCGCGGGAAAGCGTATCGGTGTAGGAGCAGTTTTTACGGATGAAGCTGTACGGAGATTTCTCCTCGTGATTCATTTCGGTCTCAAATACAGTCAGGATTTTATCAACACCTTCCCAGAAAACCTCGTCAAACTGATCCGTTCTTCCGGTGTTCTTCCAGAACAGATAGGAGAACTGCAGTGGATAGCAGAGAGAATCGATCTCATACTTTCTCTCCCAGATCCACGGTCCCATATCGGTCTCGTCCTTCTCCCAGCAGTTGCCGTTCGGTCCTTCGTTGAATGCGTTTGCGTATGGATCGATGTTGATGCACATAAACTGGCGGCGGATCAGGCCCGCGATCAGGTCAGCCAGCTCCGGGTCATTCTGTGCCGGCACCAGGTAAGGGCGCAGCTGTGCTACCGAGTCACGCAGCCACATGGCCGGGATATCTCCGGTGATGACGTAGGTGCTGCCGTCCTCCATTTTCTTCACGGTCGTATCGAGGGTGTTGGAGTAGCATCGCTCAAACATATCAACGATTTCCGGCTCGTCTTTCAGTTTTTCTCTCAGGTTTAAAATCAGCTCCTGAACGGACTTTGGTAATGTCTCTTTCATTCTTTTTTCATCCTTTCGCTCAATTTTTTTCATTTCCCGTTATCCTGCAACAGGGCATCTCCGTAATCGAAAATGCCCTGTTGTAGTTCTTATAAAGTTAATGTATCAAACTTATTTCTGTGCGTCAATCTGTTTCTGAGCTTCCTCGCGGATGGTCTCCCAGCCTGCTGTCTCAAGCTCAGCATCGATGGTTTTTACAAGCTCTCTTGGATCCTGTGCGCCGGTGAATAACTCAGAATAGTATTTTTCATATACGGCACGGCAGTTTGCAAGCTCTGTTTCGATGTTGGAGGTATCCAGGTTGAATCCAAGCATCTCAGACGGAGTTGCTTTCTCGTTCAGCTCTTCTACTTCATCCCACTGGTTGAAGTCAACATCGTCTGTCTGAGTTACGTTGAAGAAAGTACCCTGGGTATATCCGGCCATACCCCAGTCAGTGGTCAGGCGGTGTACCTTATTGTCATCGGTGTACTCGAAGTCTTTTCCTTCTGCTCCATAATAGAACCAGTCACGTACTTTGGAATCCGTATTTACCAGGTTCAGAAGCTGAAGTGCTTTGTCCGGGTGCTTGCATCCGGAGTAAATACCATTGATGGAACCACGTACAGTTGTGTTGGAAACGACTGTGTTGCCATACTGTACTGCTGAACAATTGGCGATACCATTGTTCGGACCCCATGTTGTTTTTGCAGCGCCGCTCCATCCCTGTGCAGCAAAGAACATTGCGTATTTGCTGGAATCATCTGCTGTCGGAGCGTCTCCGTTGATGATGCCCTCCTGATACATTTTACGAACGATATCCAGGTTGGAAAGGATTTCTTCGTCATCCAGCGGATTGACAACGGTCTTGCTGTCATCGCCGTATTTAACGCCGATTGCCGGAAGTCCGGAGCTTAAATCATCGTAGTTCAGGTTCAGCAGGAAGTTTGCACCATTTTTGGACATGAAGTACGGAGATCCGCCTTCGCCTTCTTTTACTGTTTTCAGAGCATCATACAGAGTATTGAAATCTGTTACAGAGTTTACATCAATGTTATATTTATCTGCGATATCCTGATCCCATACAAAGTACTCTGAAAGGGAGCTGTCTTTGTAGGTCGGTACGCCGTAGATTTTTCCATTTACTTCTACTGCTTTCCAGTAATCTTCCGGAATCATGTCATACAGCTCGGAAGCGTTGTCTTTGAGCAGATCTGTAATGTCCATCAGTGCGCCGGTGTTAACCTCGGAAGAGTAACGGTTCTGGTCTGTGAACAGGATATCGAAGTACTCGCCGGAGTTTGTGATAACGCTTCTTCTGTTATCCCAGTCGCCCCACGGAACGATTTCCATGTCTACATTAACGCCGATTTTCTCCTCCAGATATGGGTTGATCTGTGCAAGCCACTCATCATAATCCTTCGGCATTCCGTTACCAACCTGAATCCATTTCAGTGTAACAACTTCATCTTTTGCATCACTCTTTGAAGAGCTGCTGCTTCCGTTGCTGCTTCCGCAGCCTGCCAGCATGCCACCGGCCATAACAGCAGAAAGTGCAAGAGCTAAAAACTGTTTCTTTTTCATTGTAGCATCCTCCTGATATAAAATATAGAATGTTGAAATTATCCTTAACCGAAGCCTTTTGCTTCAGTATGAGATCCATAAAGGTAAATGGTCGATCAGCCTTTTACCGCACCGACCGTCAGACCGGAAATGAAGTATTTCTGGAAGAACGGATAGCAGCATGCGATCGGGATGATGATGATGATTGCCATCGCCATACGGGCGCCCTCTTTTGGCATCGAGTTCATGTACTGTGCCGTGGTAACGCCAAGAGACGGGTTGTTTGCCATCATCTCAATATTTCTCTGTACGTGATCCAGCAGAGCCTGCAGGGAATACAGCTTGGTATCGCTGATGTACAGGGAAGACTGGAACCAGTCGTTCCAGTAACCAAAGGTGAGGAACAGGGCGATCGTTGCCATCAGCGGTTTCGACAACGGCAGGGCGATCTTTCCGAAAATCTGGAACTGAGTTGCTCCGTCGATCTGTGCCGACTCAATGATAGATTCCGGAATGTTGGTCTTGAAGAACGTTTTACAGATGACAACGTTGAACGAAGAAACACAAAGCGGAAGAATCAGCGCCCAGATACTGTTTTTCAGATTCAGAAACTGTGTGTTGACTACATAAGAAGAAATCATACCACCGTTAAAGATCATTGGAATGAAAACGACCATGGTAAAGAACCCGTTCAGTTTGTAGGTGCTTCTGGAAAGAACGTAACCCATCAGCATCGTAAGGGCAACTCCGATTACCGTACCGATAACCGTTACCGCAACGGAAACGCCAAGTGCTGTCAGGATCATCTGTCCTTCCCGAAGAAGGAATTTGTAAGAATCCAGCGAGTATGCACTCGGAATAAACTGGTAGCCGTTCATCTTGATCGAATGCTCGGAAGAAATCGAGATCATAAAGATGAATACCACCGGGATAATACAGGCCAGGGCGAGGATCACAAAAATAACATTGAAAATTGCATTTGTAGATCCCTGGATCTGATTTAAATGTGAAGAGGAAGCCAGATCAAGATCTTTTTTCTTTTTTGCCATTTTCGTACCTCCTTAAATAATCGCGCTGTCTTCATCAATCTTCTTCACAATGGCATTGGCAAGAAGGATGGTGATGCAGCATGCAACAGACTGGAAGAATGTTGCCGCAGAAGTCATTCCGATCGGAGTGGAAGACTGCAGTGCGTTGTATACATATGTGTCGATAGTTGCTGTCGTTTTGAAGATCGAACCGCTTGCTCCCTGAGAAAGCTGGAAGAACAGTCCGAAGTCGGAGTAGAAGACCTTTCCGACATTCAGAATGAACATCATGATGATGACACTCTTTAAGCAAGGCAGGGTAATGTGCCATACCTGCTGTCTCTTGTTGGCGCCGTCCATAACGGCTGCCTCGTACAGTGTGGTATCAATACCGGAAATACTGGACAGGTAAATGACCATGTTGTATCCGGTGGATTTCCACAGATACATGAAGATCAGGATAAATGGCCATACACCGGCACTCATGTACCACTGAATCGGCTCCTTGCCTGCGTTTCTCAGAATGCTGTTGATCAGACCGTTGTCCTGGTTCAGGAATGCATCCAGGAAGTAGGAAGCTACAACCCATGACATGAAGTACGGGAAGAACATCATGGTCTGATATACCTTCGATGCTCTTTTGTTGTGCAGCAGGCTGATCATGATAGCCAGTCCTACGGAAAACACCATACCCAGGGCGATAAATGCCAGGTTATACAGGATTGTATTTCGCAGAATGACGAACAGATCATTGGATCTGATCAGGAACGAAAAGTTTTTAAATCCGGCCCAGTCACTGTGGAGCAGGTTGTAAATGAAACTCTTTCCACCGGTGATTTTGTAGTTCTTGAATGCAATAATCAAACCGAACATAGGCAGGAAGCTGAACAGAATGTACCAGACTGTGGTAGGCAGCGCCATGACGGTCAGCTCGGTGTCATTCTTGGTCCAGCGGTTTTTTTTCTTTTTGCTTGGTTTACTCAAGATTTTTTCCTCCTTCTCCCGATTGCTCGGGCTTATCACTTTATCCGTTTATCTTACAAACGGATTCCCGGTAAATAATCTTTCCGGGAATGCGGTATACCTCGCCGCTCTTTTTCTGCGGTTCATTCATATGTTTGATCATACGTTTTGCCGCAAGACGTGCAATCGCGTCGGTGTCAACCGCAACCGTGGTGAGCGGCGGACTGCACAGCTGTGCATAAATGGAATCATCAAAACCGGTCACGGAAACATCCTCCGGTACGCAGATTCCACGCTCTTTTAATGTCTGCACTAATTTGAATGCGGTGGCATCGCAGTTACAGACGAATGCGGTGGGCAGCTTCTCCGGCAGCAAAAGCGGAATGGCAATGCCTTCATCGCTTCGGTCCGGGATTCTCCACTCATTTTTCGGGGAAATTCCCTCCTCCAGCATTCTCCGCAGATATCCGAGATATCGGTCGGAAATACTGGTTGTACTTCCTACGGTTCCGACAAATCCGATGTCTGTGTGACCCTGCTGGATCAGGTAATTGGTCAGCTCATAGGAGCTGTAAATATTCTCGGTGATGACGGAATCGGATTTGTGGGTTTGATCGTAGATGTCCACATACACCTTCGGGAGATCAATCTGTGCAATCTGCTCCCGGACACCCTTATCGAGAATACCAAGAAAGATCAGGCCGTCGAACAGCCCTCTGGTCTGTATCGTGTTCATGTCCGACGGGAGTGTTGCTGTTGTCGGAGAAATCATGATACTCGAGCAGGATGCTCTCTGCAGCTCGTAGATGATCCGCTCGTACATTGCCATATAAAATTTTCCTTCGTCTCCGGAGCTGAACCGCGGACTCATGATGATACCGACTTTTTTGCTCTTCCGTTTTCCGTAGTCCGGAAGGACATAACCGGATTCTCTCGCAAGCGCAAAAATCTTTTCTTTCAGTTCTTCTCCCACGCCGTCTTTTCCGTTCAGCGCCTTGGAAACTGTTACTTTACTGATGCCCAGCTTATCTGCCAGATCCTGCATGGATACTGATTTTCTCTCTGCCATGTTACCAACAGCCCCTCTATTTGTTTCTTAACTTGTGTTTAGATGTTAACATCTTTTAGAAAGATTGTCAATAGCCTTTTCGTTATTTTGTATATTAAAATTCTTATTTTCCAGTCCTAATTTGTATAGATCGAGGAGTATTCTTCTGTTTCTTTTGATTTTTTAGACAGAAAATCTGTGTTCTTGTGTTAAGTCACATAACATCTTAATATTAACGCAGTACTTTTTCGCCTGTTTTCATTTTTAACGAAAAAGCAGCGGAAAGTCTGACTTTTTCGTCTAATTGTCATACTCCCCGCTGTCTTTTTTCATCTTCTGCTGTTTTTCATACTACCGCCAGACAGCCATGGCCTCATTGCCTGACACCGCCGTAAAACCGCGGAACAATGATTACCCGCAAATAAAGGTAACCACACCCTTGTCATTATCTGACAGGCTTTCCATATCTTTCTCTGCGGTTCCCTGCTCCACAATCTCAACTCCATAGCGGAATTCACTGAATCCGGACAGATCCATCTTGAAGTTTGTTTCCCATGTGTTATTCATAATCCAGCTGTAAACCGGCCGTTTATTATTCGCCTCTTTGTTATCGCACAGAAGGATCGGATGGGATTCCATCTCCCCCATGTAAAGTAACGGAGTGTCAAAAGTATTGACCAGAATGGTCTGATCTTTTGTCCGATAACGCGGTAAGAAAACTCAATTTTCGGAAGGTGCCGGTACATTTTCATCACAACACTGCTGTGATACGTTCCCTCCAGTGTAAAGATCAGTTCTACTTTGATAAACACCGGTCCGTGATCCAGAATTTTCACATTCGTAAGGTCACCCTGATACTGCTCTGCGTGAAGTCCGCGGATATTTCTTCTGATCAGACGGCGCTCCTCATAAACGCCTTTTCGGATCGTACGTGTTCACAATATCACGTACCGCTCTGCGCCTACCCAGGCAGTTCTGGTGAACAGGGTCCTGTTTTGCAAAACTTTGTGAAAACGCGATAATACGTTTTATGCACTTGGCGCAGAACGCAAAAAATCCCCTGTTTCCGGGGTTTTTTATACACTCCGGACAGAGGATTTTTCTTATTTTCTACTTATTTCAATACATTTTCCAATTTAACAAAAAGGGTATTCATCTCCTGCACCACACTCTGCAGACTCTTTTCCCCGACATAGTTTCCAATCGCAAACAATGCTTTATATAAAAAATTAACCGCCCCCTGCAGTTCTTCGTTTTGCTCTTTTGTTTCTTTCCGAAGCTGCTGCAGTTTTTCTGCCATCGGAAACAATTCCGCAAGAATCTGCTCTTTTCGTGCCCGGTCCGACGGTTCATCTGTCTCCATTTCTTCGAGATCATAGTTATCTGTTCTGCCACATTTTCCCTTGCACACTGCGCAATCCGGATTCAGACGGTTCTTTTCTGCCTCCACACGCGCAATCCAGGATTTCCCATCTTCTTCCCTCAGCTCTTTTTCCGGATTTGCCGCGCAAATTCCGCCAAGCAGAATCTCATGCGTGGCTTTGTCCGGGCGGTGACCATTGCTGTCACCACTGGAAAACTCCTGCGATTCACCTTTTGCTGCTTCTCCTCTTCCATCTACCGACCGGGCCAGACCGATCAGCGCACCAAGAAGCTCCTTTTGTATCTTCGTCATACTCATTTTTCTAATACCTCTTACCGAGCTTTTCATTTTTTTCGTCTTACGTATTCCACAAAGCAGAATGTACCAATTTTAAAAATACTTTTAAGGGCACACGCTAATTACTATATCTGATTTTCTACAAAATTTCCCCCTCCGTAGAAATCACCACAGTTTTCACCGGAATCTTCTTTCCACTCTCTTTCAGTGCCATCTTCACGGCACGCTCCATTCCTGCGCAGCACGGAACCTCCATGCGTGCAACCGTGATACTCTTAATATCATTGCACATAAAAATCCGCGCAAGTTTCTCGGAATAATCGATATCGTCAAGTTTTGTACAGCCTACGAGAACGACATGGTCCCGAATAAAATCCTGGTGGAAGTTTCCATACGCATACGCTGTACAATCCGCCGCAACGAGAAGGTCTGCTCCTGCAAACATCGAAGCCCGCTCCTGCACCAGCTTGATCTGCACCGGCCACTGGCGGAGCCGGGACGGAACTGCTGCAGAATTTTCCTGCGCATCTGCACGGTCAATCGCCCAGCTGTTTTCACCTGCTTTTCCTGCTCCGGTATTCTCCTGTCCGGCCGCCTCTTTTGCCTTCCGCTGGTTCTCTTTTACCGCCTCCTCATCGTACGGCAGCGCCTCCCGCTCCACAAACGAAATCGCATCTGCCGGACAGACCGGCAGGCAGTCACCGAATCCGTCGCAGTAGTCATCCCGGATCAGCTTTGCCTTCCCGTCAACCATCGCAATCGCACTTTCATGACAGGCATGCGCACAAAGCCCGCATCCTGTACATCTGTCTTCCTCTATCTGAACAATTTTTCGAATCATCACTGAATCTCCTTTTTTCTCTTTGTTTCTCAATACCTGTTTGTTTCTCAACTATGATATCATACTTTATCCCTGTTTTGACAGTTGTTTTTTCTAGTAGTTTTTTCCTACAATACCAACTCTTCATCCAGTGCCAGCGAATAAATAATTTTCTCTTTCACTTTCTTCCCTGTCGTCCGCTCCAGTGCCTGCTGGTAATAGGCGAGCTGTTTTTCATACCTCTTTTTCAGCTCCCCGGCTTCTTTCACACGATCCGTTTTGTAGTCCACAAGAACAATCTCGTCCCCCTCCGGGAACCATGCGTCAATGATTCCCTGCACGAGAATGGTTTCGTCTTCCGGATAGGACGGATCTGCCTCACTTGCCGGAACGGACATCACAAACGGCTGCTCCCGTTTCAGGGTTCCCTTCAGAAATGCATTCCGCATCCGCATTCCCACCGGACTTTTTGCAAAGGTGAGAATGGATTTGAAATAAATGCACTCCGCCTCCTCTTTCGTCATTTTTCCGTCCGCAATCAGTTCTTCCGTCTGTGCCATCAGTTCTTTGATGCTGTACGATCTGCGGTAATCGAGACATTCCAGCAGGCGATGATAGGCGGTTCCGCGGTCGGCTCCGGCCAGAACTTTCGCGTGATCCTTTTTTAGAAAACCCGGCACAATTGGTACGAGTTCTTCCTGCGCGAACAGCTCTTTTCCGATCTCGGATTCCTCCATCCCGGCCTTCTTCAGCTGCGAAACGGTAACTTTTACCGGAATCTGTTTTTCCTTCTCATACGGATACTGGTAGGCAAACCGCTCCTCCACAAGTTCCTTCAGCGCTGCTTCTCTCGGCGGCTGCTTCGGAATTTCCATGATTTTCTGCTCATTCACCGCGCGCTCCATCTGATGCAGCACCTCTCCCTCAACAAGTCCTGCCGGTGATACAAGGCGGATCGTTACCGGAATTTTCTCTGCATACAGCGGATTGTCCACATTCCCTGCCAGACCAAATTGTTCATACAGCCCGTCGAAACACCGGTTTCTCGAAAATGCCGGCAAAATCCAGTCGAGATACCCGGATGCACTGCTCAATGTCTGATACGACAGCAGCTCCTCCTGCCGCCCCGCATGTGCCGCGCACTGCTTCACGCGGCTCTCCAGCTTCGACGCCATGCCCGTCATAATCAGCTTCTCCTTCGGGCGCGTCATGGCAACGTAAAGCACCCGCAGCTCCTCCGCCAGATTTTCCAGCTTCATGCTCTGCCGGATGATCTGCCGCGGCAGTGTCGCCTGACGGACGCGGTGCTCCGGATCGATCGCATCCGCGCCGATACCCATGCGGGAATGGAGTACAAGCGCCGCACGGCTGTCCATCTGGTTAAACGATTTGCCCATGCCCGAGAGGAACACAACCGGGAATTCCAGTCCTTTACTCTTGTGAATACTCATGATACGCACCGTGTCTGCGCTCTCCCCGTAAATATTCACCTCGCCGAAATCGACTTCATACTTCTGAAGCTGCTCGATATAACGGATAAAGTTGAACAGTCCACGGTAACTCGTCGCCTCAAACTCCACCGCCTTTTCCACGAGCATTTCCAGATTGGCCCGCCGCTGCACACCACCCGGCATTGCAGATGCATAGCCGCCGTAGCCCGTCTCCTCGAGAATCTGTGTGATCAGCTCATGGATCGGCGTATACGGCACGCGGCTTCGCAGCGTTTCGAGCTGTGCAAGGAACCTCCTCAGCTTCTCCCGGAGTGCTTCATCATCCCCCATCGCCGCATATTTTCCACATGCCTCGTAAATTTTCACGTCTTTATCCACACAACGCACCGCTGCAAGCTCCGTGTCTGTGCATCCGCAGATGGGGGAACGCAGAATGGCCGTAAATGGAATCTCCTGACATGGATTATCACACAGATGCAGATAATTCAGCACCGTAACAATTTCCTGCGTGGAAAAGTACCCTGTTTTTGATGTACTGTAAGCCGGAATTCCAGCCGCCTGGAGCACACGCGAAAACGTCTCCGACCAGCCGCTGACCGCACGGAGCAAAATGACGATATCCCGGTACTGGATTTTCCGGTATTCCCCGGTCTCCTTATCCACAACTTCCTCATTTCCAACCATTTCCCGGATGCGCGCCGCAACGGCAGCCGCCTCCGTTTCCATCTTCGTCTCGCGGGATTTATCATCTTCCAGCTCCGGCGCCTGGTCGTCCAGCAGCAGAAGCTCCGTTTCGTATGCCGTCTGCCACGGATCCGTCTTTCCCTCTTCTTTTTTCGGGAACGCCGCACCCGCATGGAGGCTCGCCGCCTCGTCATACGCAATGCCGCCAAGCTCCGGACTCATGAGTTTCCGGAATACATAATTCGCCGTCGCAAGCACCTCCTGCCGGCTTCGAAAGTTTTTGTCGAGATCAATCCTCTGCTGACTTTCTCCCTCTTTTTGATACGTGTGATATTTTTCCAGAAACAGCTCCGGCCGCGCCAAACGGAAACCATAGATACTCTGCTTAATATCGCCGACCATAAACCGGTTCCATCTGCCGTCCTCCTCGCCGGACACGGCAGAGAGGAGCGCCTCCTGGATAAAGTTACTGTCCTGGTACTCATCGATCATAATTTCCCGGAACTGCTCCGACAGCTCCCGCGCCGCATCGGTCCGCACCAGGCAGCCGTCTTTTTGCTGCACGAGAATTTCAAGCGCAAAGTGTTCCAGATCGGCATAATCGAGAATATTTTTGCTCCGTTTTTTCTCCGCAAACGCTTTTGCAAACTGCTCCGTCAGATCAATCAGCACCCCGATGGGCTCCCGGCAGTCGGCAATCTCCTCCGCAATCGCAGCGCTGTCCTTCTCAAAGAACTGCTCTTTTAACTTCTGCAGCTCCTTTTTACATGCATCGCGCTCCGCCTTTACCTGATCTTTCAGCGTTTCACTCACATCGTCTGCCTTTTTCCGCGAAAGTGCTTTAAACTTCATTCCGGCCATCGCGCGCACCAGTTCATCAAACGATTCTGTTTCCAGCAGTTCTTCCACCATCTGCTGGTCAGAAGCCAGCGCCTCATCATATAAATACGGTCCTCCAGAGCTTACTGCTGTTTTCCGGTTTTCCTGAATCCCTTCCAGAATACTCGAGAGCCGCTTTTTCGCCTCGCTCATCAGCTCCTGTACCCAGATACTCTCCTGCACTACTTCCGGTGAATCCATCTGGTACGCCGCCCGGCACTCTTCGAGCCACTGCTCCGGCCATGGATAGCTCATGGAAAACTCATACAGTTTCAGCACAAGTGCATCGAGCCCGTCATCCTGCTTTCCCGCCGCGTAGCTCTCCACAAACCGTGTAAATGCGGGCTCCTTTTCCGTAAAGCGTTCTTCCATGACCTTCTGGATCACATCGCTTTTCATCAGACGGATCTCCCCTTCATCCGCCATGCGGTATACCGGATCGAGATCGATCATCTGAAAGTAATTTTTTATCACATAGGAACAGAAACCGTGAATTGTGCTGATCTGCGCATGGTGAAGCAGGGTCTGCTGCCGCTGTAAATGCTCATTTTCCGGGTTCTCCGCAAGGCTCTGCTGCAGAGCGCGGCCGATTCTCTCTTTCATTTCTCCTGCCGCCGCACGCGTAAAGGTTACGACAAGAAGCTGGTCAATGTCGATTGGATGCACAGGGTCTTTCACCATTGCAAGGATCCGCTCTACCAGAACCGCTGTCTTTCCGGAACCTGCCGCTGCGCTGACCAGAAGATTCCGGTATCTCGTATCAATGACTTTCTGCTGTTCCGCTGTCCATTTTACTGCCATTTATCTCTCCCTCTTCTTTCTGGCTGATTACTTTCTCATACATGGAAAACTGCATTTCTCTTTCCTTTCCGGAAGGCAGTCACTCCTTTTGATCACTTTGTGTTATCTCCTGCATCGCCTTCATCAGCAGTTCCGTGTCCATGCCCTTCAGTTTACGGTACTCGTATCCCTGAATTTTCTGGTCAAAACCGCAGATTCCCTGATATTCACAGTACGCACACGCCGTCGCACCGTCCCGCTGATACGGGGAAATTTTTACATTGCCCGAAAAAATGCCCTCGCCGATCTCACGCACCTTCTTTCTGCTGTACGTGCGGATCACATCAAACTGCTCCGGCGATGCTACTTTCGAATAGCTCGTATAACTTCCATCCTTCTTCTTTCCAACCGGAATCACATCGGATGTCGTTCCATCCTCAAGTACGTGGTCGAGAAGCTCCACAACTTTCCGGTCCGCATTCACAAGACCGTCCATCCGCAGCGCTTTCAGCATCCGCCGGCCCCACGCCTCGTCGGTCTCATCCTCCTCCTGATCGAGCATCGGATCATCAATATGATAATAGAACACGCCCGCCGGCTCCACCTGCTTGCCGGGATGCTTTTTCTGCTCCAGTTCCACCGCCGCATCGAGATAAACAGCAAGCTGCAGCTGCAGTCCATAATAGAGCGCCACCAGGTCGAGCGACGTATTTCCCGTCTTGTAATCGATAATTTTCACATAGACCTTATCGTCCGTCTCGCAGAGATCCACGCGGTCAATCCGTCCGCGCAGACGCATTTTCTCATGCTCCGACAGATCGATGTTGATCGCCGACAGCGAGTCCTCCATCGAGAACGAAACCTCGAATTCCCCTGGCTCAAATTCTCCCTGCCGGATCTGCTGCTGCAGTGCCCAGACAGTTCGTTTCAGGATCCGCTTCACGCGGATAATGCGGTACTGATTCCGGCTTGAACTCTGAAAAATTGTGTTTCCATAGTCCGCCATCGTCTCCTCGACACACTCCTCAATCAGACGGTCACGCGTGTCATCGGTCACCGTCTTCCAGGTCTCACCGTTCTCCTGCAGTTTTTTCGAAAACTTCTCAAGCGCTTCATGCATGACCGTTCCCATATCCGCCGCTTTCAGCTCATACTGATCCCGCTCGCGGATCTGAAGGCCGAACTCCATAAAGTGGGCAAACGCACACGCCGCATACTTTTCCAGCCGCGTTGCACTGTTTTTTAAGGTATCTCCATACAGCGCCGATGCCGCGCTTCTCCCGATCACACCGTCCGCACAGCGCAGAAAGGCAGCCTTCCGATACGTCTCCGCCGGGATTCCCGCCTCCGGATGTGCCGCATACCAGCGGTAGAGCTCCTCAAACAGCGGATTTATCTCGCCCTCTGCCGCCTTTCCAAGCTCCTCCAGAAACAGTGCCTCCCCGGAACGCGGCATTTCCAGTTTTTCCTCCGGATTTTCTTCTTTTTCGATATCCCGCACCGGAATTTCCGGGAAGAGTTTCCGGATTTCATTGATCAGATACGACGGATTCTGCGCCTCGCCCGATGCACCTGCCTTTGCAAACGAAAGATACAGCCGCTCCGACGGCTTCGTCAGATTTCGGTAGAGATGGAATTTCTGCTGATACATCGTCTCACGCGCCGTTGGGGACAGCTTTGCATCCGCTCGCTCCAGCTCCTCACGGTCATACTCCGACAGGATACCGCCCCCCGCATCGTGACGCGGAATCAGCCCGTCGTTCACACCGACAAAAAACAGCACGCGGATATCCTTCAGACGTGACCGTTCATTGTCTCCGATCAGCACCTGATCCGCTGTCGGCGGAATAATACCGACCGAAGCCTCTGCAAAGCCAGCCTCCAGAATCTCCTGATACTCGGCCAACGTCATTTTTTCATCGCCCAGCACCTCGACAATCTTGTCCAGCAGCTCCATGACGATGCCATAAATCTGACTGTATTCTTTTGCAAATGCCTCCTGGCCCTGCTGTTCAAACTGCTGCCGCCGCTCCTCGAGTTTTTCCTGCATCTGATTCTGTACCGCCAACGCGTACAGGGCCTCCGTCCGCTCCCGCACCGTGGCATCTTTTTTCTTCATCCGCTCCGCAAACGGCTGCACTTCAGCATAGAACTTCTCCCGCAGAAGATTGCGCTGCGGCACTTCATCCGGCTTGATGCCGCGGTAGCCCCTCGTCCAGGTTTCCCCATACGCTTTCAGCCCGCGGATACCAAGCGCGAGCACATAGTTTTCCATCGCATCCGTCTCCTCGCGGTCCAGACTCGAAAGACCGCAGCGCAGATAGCGGAAGACACTCTCGTACGAAAAACTCTGTACCACCATCTCGATCGCCGCACGCAGAAATTCCACGAACGGATTCATCAGCACGGAATGCTTTTCGTCCACGAAATACGGAACACCACATTTTTCAAAGATTTCCCGCGCATACGTGCCGTAAACAGAAAGATCTCCGGTCAGAACGGCGAAATCCTGGTAACGCATGCCCTCCTCGCGCACCATGCGGCGGATCAGACGCACCGTCTCTTCCAGCTCGGCACGCGGATTCGGCGCGACGCTGATGTAGATGCCCTGCTGTTTCGCCTCGTATCCTGCTGCCGGATTTCCTGTCTTTGCTTCCGTTCCTGATTCTGGTCTTTTTTCTATTCCATTTCCGGAAAATCCTCTCTTTCCATACCGGAACAGTCTCTGCTCCAGCTGATCCATCGTGCTTGCCGGCTGAAAACGGCCATGTCCCGAGCGTCTGACCCAGATTTCCGGCTCCACCGGGCACCCTGCTTCATCTGCCGCTTTCATGAGCTGCTGGACAAGCTGGCGGCTCATCGCAAAAAGCTGATGCGGAATCGCCTTTTTATACGGGTCCTCCCGCTCATCCATAATAATCGTCACATAAACCTTCGCACAGAGCCGGAACAGTTTTCCAAGCACACCGATCTGCACCGGCGTAAATCCGGTAAACCCATCCACCAGCACCTCACTGTTTTTGATCAACGCCGATTCTTCCAGCTTCCCCGCCAGAACTTCCAGCACATCCTCCGCCGTCACATAACGGTTTTCCAGATATTCCTCAAACGCGCGGTAGATCACACCGGTGTCCTTCAGTTTTGCCGCCAGCAGCTTTTTCTCCCCCGTCTCTTCCGCCCACGCATCAAGCTCGGACGGCGCAATCTGGTACTGCTTCAGCTCGGAGATCAGCGATTTCATCTGCGAAACCGCACCGGTTCTTTTTAACGTGCTGCCAAGAATTGTCAGCTCCTTTTTCTTTTCCTGCGCAACGCGCTTCACCACGAGGCTTTTTCCCGTCTCTTCGAGCACCGGATACAGGCTTCCGCCGGTCTCCTCAAAAATACGGTAGGCCAGACGTTGAAAACTTAAAATATCAATATTTAAAATTCCGCCCGCCGGATGCAGAGACACGAGTTCTTTCTGCGTCTGCATCGTAAACTGCTCCGGCACGACGATCAGATAATTTTTCTCCGGGTGGCGCGCCGCTTCCGCCAGGATTTTTTCATACGCATACCGCGATTTTCCGGCCCCCGAATTTCCCATAATAAACTGCAGACTCATACCTTGCTCCTCCTGTTCTGATCCATTTCTGCCCCAAAATAAACATAGCTACAGTATAGCAGACTCTTTTTTTTGATGCAATCAACCTGCTGTAGAACAACCTTCATAAAAACCATTCTTCCCACATACATTATAGTAAAAACGCCCGCCTGTTCCGCCCCCGCTTCCCGCCCCGCAGACGGCTTTTCAAAAAGGAGTGTGCCCGCCCATGAGTTCCAAAACGAAAATTGTTGTACTACATATGAAAGAAGTGGTTTACACCGCTGTTTTTCTTGCTCTCGCGCTGATTCTTCTCGTGGTGTTTCTGATCATGTTCTCCGGGAAGAAGGATTCTGCGAAAAAACCTTCTGTCACCACTGCTGCTTCCGCCGAAAATGCACGCTACATTCCCGGCATCTACACCTCCACGATCTCCCTCGGCGACCAGACCTTCGATGTGCAGGTCAATGTTGAGCAGGACCGCATCACCGCGATTTCACTGAATAACTTAAGTGAAACCACCGCCGCCATGTATCCGCTCATGGAGCCCGCGCTCGATTCCATCGCAAGCCAGATCTATGTGAATCAGACGACGGAAGGCCTCATCTACGGAGAGGACGACCGCTACACCTCCGAACTGCTCGTCTCCGCGATCAATCAGGCGCTCGAACAGGCTCAAAATCCTTCCTCCTCAGAATCCTGATCTTTCCATGCAAAAAGGCCTCGAAGCATTCTTCTGCTCCGAAGCCTTTTTTCTGTCGTGCATCTCAAAATTTGATTGTCTGCACCAATTTGGATTATCTTTGTTTCTTTCCGTATTTCCTGTTTTGTTTTTTACAGCTGGTCGAGTTCCTCTCTCCAGAGCTTCACGCACGCATCACTCGGCATACGCAGGTCGCCGCGCGGGGATACCGCAACGCTTCCGACCTTCGGGCCATCCGGCAGGCAGGAGCGTTTGAACTGCTGCGCGAAAAATCTCCAGTAGAACGTTTTCAGCCATTTTAAGATCGTCGCATCATCGTAGACACCGGCAAATGCAAGTTTTGCCACACGGTAAATCTTGAGCGGTTCGTACGTCACACGCAGCATATAGTATAAGAAGAAATCATGAAGCTCGTACGGTCCGACGAGATCTTCTGTTTTCTGAGAAATGACACCATCTTTCGGCGGCAGCAGTTCCGGGCTGACCGGCGTGTCGAGCACATCCAGAAGGATATCGGAAAGTGCTTTTTCCCCGCAGGTGTCCGCATAATACTGCACCAGATGGCGCACCAGTGTCTTTGGCACAGATGCATTGACTGCATACATTGACATATGGTCGCCATTGTACGTTGCCCAGCCAAGTGCCAGCTCGGAAAGATCACCCGTTCCGATAACCATACCGCCGGACTGGTTGGCAAGATCCATCAGAATCTGGGTTCTCTCACGCGCCTGTCCGTTTTCATACGTCACATCGTGTTTCTCCGGATTCTGTCCGATATCACGGAAATGAAGATTGACAGCCTCCTTGATATCGATCTCTTTTAAGGTTGCGCCAAGGCATCTCGTCAGCTCACATGCATTCTGATACGTACGGTCTGTCGTTCCAAAACACGGCATCGTTACAGACAGGATCTGCTTTCTCGGAATCCCGAGCAGATCAAATGCTCTTGCCGTTACAAGCAATGCCAGCGTCGAGTCAAGTCCACCGGAAATACCGATAACTGCGCTCTGGCAATGGGTATGCGCCAGACGTTTTTTCAGTCCCATAGCCTGAATATTTAAAATTTCGTCGCATCGCTGATCGCGGTTATGCTTATCCGACGGTACGAATGGCCGTGGATCGAAGTAACGGGTCAGCTTTGTCTCTTCTATTGACAAGGAGAATCGAACGACCTGATACCCATCGGTTCTCTGCTCCGGATACGTGGTCATCCTTCTGCGCTCACTTGTGAGACGATCCACATCGAGATCTGCACAAATGATCTGATTCTCAAATCGTTTTGCCTCGGCAAGAATGGTTCCGTTTTCAGCAATCAGATGCTGTCCGCCAAAGACAAGATCTGTCGTCGACTCGCCCTCACCTGCTGTCGCATAAATATAGCCGCAGATCAGACGCGCCGACTGTGCGCTCACAAGGCTTCTCCGGTAACTGTCTTTTCCAACCATTTCATCACTGGCAGAAAGGTTTACGACCACTGTCGCACCGGCCAGCGCATGCGCCACACTCGGCGGATTTGGGGTCCAGAGATCCTCACAGAGCTCTGCCGCAACCTTAAGACGCGGCATTTTTTCACACTGGAAGAGCAGATTCATGCCAAACGGAACCTCTTTTCCAAAAAATTCCGTTGTTGTCACCGCTTCTTTTCCCGGCGTAAAATGACGCAGCTCATAAAATTCATTGTAGTTCGGCAGATACTTTTTCGGCACAATGCCGAGAAGCTCTCCGTGACAGAGCACAGCGGCTACATTGAACAGCTTTCCGCCCTGTTCCCACGGCAGTCCGACAAAAATCAGCGCATCGGTCTCTTTCGTACCATCGGCAATTTCCTTTAATCCTTCTTTCGCCGCATCAATCATCTGACTCTGCCAGAATAAGTCACTACAGGTGTAGCCGGTGAGAGCCAGCTCCGGGAGCACCATCACCTTTGCTCCCTCGCCCTCCATTTTATGAATCGTTTCCAGAATGACTCTCGTATTTTCTCTGACATCCGCTACCACTACCGCACAGGAAGCGGCGGCAACTTTTACGAATCCCTGTTTCATCTCTTTCTTCCTCCACTATCTGGTTCCCTGTTACAGATTTTCTGCAAACAGAAGCTCTCACAGCCTCCGTTTCGCCTGAAACAGTACTGCTATTTGCTCTTACGCAATAATTCTTTCAGATCCTCGGTAGAAAATTCATAGGCGCTGTTGCAGAAATGGCATTTCAGCTCCACCGGTTTTGCTTCCTGAATCATCTCGTTCAGTTCTTTTCTTCCGACCGCTATCAGCGCTTTCGATACACGCTCACGGCTGCAGTTGCAGTAAAACTGGGTCGGCACGGTATCGTTGATCACAAGGTCCATGTCTCCAAGCAGTTTTTCAAGAATCTGCTCCGGAGTCAGGCCCTCGTCAAGGAATGCGGTAACGGAATTGACTTCTGCCAGACGCTGCTCCAGTTTTTCAATGACTTTCTCATCGCAGAACGGCATCAGCTGAATGATAAAGCCGCCGGCCTGACGGACGGTATTGTCTTTGTTCATCAGCACACCGAGTCCGACGCTGGACGGAACCTGCTCACTCGTTGCAAAATAGTAGGTCAGATCCTCTGCGATCTCACTCGTCTGCAGAACGCACTGTCCGACGTACGGCTCTTTCAGTCCCAGGTCTTTGATGACATCCATGAATCCGACGCCGACAGCACCTGCCACGTCAAGTTTTCCTTTTTTGTTGGCCGGAATCACGACGTCCGGGTTTCCGACGTAACCTTTTACATTTCCTTTGGAATCTGCTGTTACGGTAATGCCGTTCAGCGGTCCGCCGGCATGGATGCGCAGGGTCAGAAGGTCTTTATCTCCCTTCATCATAACGCCCATCATTGCACCTGCCGTCAGAAGGCGGCCCAGCGCTGCGGTTGCAACCGGACTCGTGTTGTGATCCTGGCGTGCTGTCTCTACGGTTTCTCTTGTTGTCGCTGCAAACGCACGAATCTGTCCGTCTGCCGCTGTTGCTCTTACAATATAATCCATGTTTCTCTCCTATTTCTCACTTTTTCCTTTTTCTCTTGCTACGACATAAATACGTTCGCTCTCCGGTCTCAGCGCATCCTTTGTGAATGCATCGTAGGCCGTTACAAACTCCATGCCTGCCTCTTCCAATAAGCGGCAGATCGTCGCAAGATCGTACGCTCTCTGATAATGTACCTCCTCAAATTTACGGTACAGATCGGAATCTTCTCCCTCCGGGATGAAAATGGCAAGCTCATATTCGTTGATTTCTTCCTCCGGGTCATAGTAATTATCCCAGATGAAGCTTGCCTCTTCGCGGTTTTCCGCAATCGTAGTCTCACCCATCTGTTCATATTTATACTTTGTATTCAAATCAAAAATAAACATGCCCTTCGGATCCAGATAATTGTTGACGAGCGAGAAGACTTCCCGCAGATCGTCTTCCTCCAGAATATAGTTGATGGAATCGCAGATGCTCACAACCGCCTTCACGGTTCCGTAGAGCTCAAATTCCCGCATATCCTGAAGCAGATATAAAATGTTTAAGCCGGACTCGGCGCGTTTTTCACTGGCAATCTCGAGCATATCCTCAGAATTGTCCACGCCGATCATATCGTAGCCCTCTTTGGCGAGCAGCTCGGTCATGTTTCCCGTTCCACAGCCAAGATCGAGCACCAGTCCGTCTTCCACCTGATATTCTTTTAAAAGCTGAATCAGATATTTGCTCCAGGCAGGATAGTCCACGTTGTCCATGAACATGTCATATACCTGGGCAAAACTGGTATAACTTTCATTCATCTTTCTTTTCTCCTTCATCGTTTACAGTAGCTACGCCTTATTGTATCACATCACACAGGGCAACTCAATATACGAAAAGACCTGCAGGATCCCTGCAGGTCTCATTCACTCCCCGAGTTGGGCTCGAACCAACAACCCTTCGGTTAACAGCCGAATGCTCTACCATTGAGCTATCGAGGATTATTTAATTGAAGATATTTGATATACCTTCAAAACCGCATACACTACACATCTATCATTCCATTTCTGTGAACACAACCATTCAGGTCAAGCCCTCGACCGATTAGTAACAGTCAGCTCCATGCCTTACGGCACTTCCACCTCTGCCCTATCTACCTCGTCGTCTTCAAGGGGTCTTACTTCTTTCGAATGGGATATCTCATCTTGAGGGGGGCTTCACGCTTAGATGCCTTCAGCGTTTATCCC
>OGCQ01000130.1_pt1 | contig 146197 bp, 138 predicted proteins | sample 1570161 | NCBI WGS metagenome assembly OGCQ01 (sample SAMEA4384402, study PRJEB24528) | human gut metagenome
TAGCGATATGTTCTGATGGCAATAAATATAAGAACATCAATAAAACGAAAAAAGTTAAGAAACTAGAGAAACAAAAACGCAGATTACAGCGTAGCATCTCTCGTTCATACGAGAACAATAAACAAGGAAAGGAATACTGTAAAACGAAGAATGTGATCAAAAAGGAAAAACTTTTATTAATATTAAATCATAGACTAACCAATATCCGTCATGATCATTTACATCATATAACATCAGAGATCGTAAAACGAGAACCAAGTTTTATCTGTATCGAAGATCTAAATGTAAAGGGAATGATGAAAAACAGACATTTATCCAAAGCAGTTCAACAACAGGGATTTTATGAATTTAGGCGGCAGATGGAATATAAATCTAAGTGGAACAATATTCAGGTGATCATTGCAGATCGATTTTTTCCAAGTTCTAAATTATGCAGTTGTTGTGGAAAGATCAAAAAAGATCTGAAGTTATCAGAACGTATTTACAAATGTGAATGTGGAAATGTAGTTGACAGAGATCTTCAGGCAGCTTTGAATCTTAAAAAATATGGAGAGGATGTTCTGAAACGATCTGTAGCATAATATATTCAAGTGATTACAGATATGTACTGATACGTTAGTCAGGAATTAACGCCTATGGAGAGTACAGGAACTTGTGAGTAGTACATGAATTGATTCGTTACAAAAGCATACTCGTTGAAGTAGGAATGAAACATAAAGGTTTATAACTTTTTATAAGTTTTCAGTAACGGTATAAAAAATTAATGGAGAAAAAACAACCGATCATAGAATTAAAACACATCAAAAAGTGTTATACGAAAGATGTACCGGTTATTTATGATTTTAATCTGACAATAAATGAAGGAGAGTTTGTTACATTTTTAGGGCCTTCCGGATGCGGAAAGACAACCATCTTAAGAATGTTAGCAGGCTTTGAAACACCAACGAGTGGAGAAATCTTATTTAATGGAAAGGATATCAGTGAGCTTCCTCCAAATGAGAGAAAGTTTAATACTGTATTCCAAAAATATGCATTGTTTCCACATTTAAATATCTACGATAATATTTCTTTTGGACTAAAAGAAAAGAAAATACCGAAGAATGAGATTAAAAAAAAGGTAAAGCGTGTGCTTGAAATCGTAGACTTAGAAGGATTTGAGAAAAGAAAGATTGACAGTTTATCTGGCGGACAGCAGCAACGTATTGCGATCGCACGTGCGATCGTAAACGAGCCGAGGATCTTATTATTAGATGAGCCGTTAAGTGCCCTTGATTATAAGATGCGTCAGGAGATGCAGATTGAGTTAAAAAATATGCATAAGGAATTAGGAATCACCTTTATCTTTGTCACACATGATCAGGAAGAAGCATTGATGATGTCTGATAAGATTGTTGTTATGTCAAAAGGCCAGATTCAGCAGATTGGAACACCAGAAGAGATTTATAATAAACCACAGAATGCTTTTGTTGCTGATTTTATCGGGGAAAGTAATATTTTTGATGGTGTGAAAAAAGAAGGAAATCTGATCCATTTTGCACATCATGATTTTGTATGTCATGATGACCATGAACCTGGAACAAGACTAGATGTTGTCATCCGCCCAGAAGATGTTGTTTTAACAACTCCAGACAAAGGAAAATTTACTGGAGAAGTAATCTCATGTCTGTTCTGCGGTAAATTTTATGAAGTGGCTGTTTTATCAGACAAAAATGAAATTGAAGCACATATCTTGCATGAGTTAACACCAGGAACAAAAGTTGGGGTTGATTTTACTGCAGATACGATCCATACGATGCCAAAGGATCTCAAAGTCAACCATTATATTGGTACAATAGACAAAGATGGTTGGTTAGAACTTACAGATGGTCGTATTCCTGTGAAGGAAAAAGAGCCAAAAGCACATCCTGAAGGTACAAGATTAAAAATGTATTTTCCATCAAAACTTGCAAAATTAAGTGATGATCCGGAAGAAGGATATTTTCAGGGAAATATCATCTCGATCATTTACAAGGGAGATCATTATAATTATCGAGTTTTAAGTGAGAATAAAGTAGAATATTCGGTTGATGATGAAGATTTATGGAATATCGGTGACTTTGTCAGTGTGGTAGTTCCAGAAGATGCCATGGTATTTGAGAGTGTTTCGGAGGATGCAGAATGAAAAATGATAGACTAAAAAGCATTCTGGGCATTCCGTATTTCCTATTTCTAGTCATTTTTGTCGTCTGTCCAGTATTGATCTTGCTGTATTATGCATTTACCAATGGAGCGGGTGAGTTTTCTCTTGCGAATTTTACATTGTTTTTTACAGACAGTAAAGCAATCGGAACTTTGATCTACAGTGTGATGGTTGCTGTCGTGACAACGATCGTCTGCCTTTTGATCGCATATCCAGTTGCGTATCTTCTTGCAAAGGGAGAATTCCGGCGAGGGAATGTTTTATTAATGTTATTTGTAATGCCTATGTGGATCAACTTCACTTTGCGTATCACGGCATTAAAAGAAATCTTGACATTGATTGAAGGAAATCTTGCATTTCATCCATTCCTAAATACCGTGATCGGTATGACTTATGATTTTCTCCCATTTATGATCCTGCCAATCTATAATACGATTGCGAAGATCGATCATAGTTATATTGAAGCAGCAAAAGACCTTGGTGCAAAATCTTACCGCGTATTTTTACGAGTGATCTTGCCATTGTCTATTCCTGGAATCATCAGTGGGATCACGATGGTATTTCTTCCATCTATGACGAATTACGTTGTGCTTGATATGATGTATAACAGCACATATATTATGGGAAGTCTTGTTGGAAGCTATTTCAGCATGTATGACTGGAACAATGGATCTGTTATTTCCATGATCCTCTTGATCTTAATCTTATTATTAAGTACGATCACAGGAGAATTTTCAGACAAGGAGAAGAATGCATATGAATAAAAAAACAATACAAAGTGTTTTCCTTGGAATGGTTCTGTTGCTGATGTATCTGCCAATCTTGCTCTTAGCTGTCTACAGTTTTATGGATTCTGCGATCATTGGAAGATCTGGAAGTTTTACAGTGAAAAATTATGTCTATCTGTTTCATTCAGAAGACCTTAGATCCATGATCTTTGGAACACTCATCTTAGCTGTGGTCGTTGCAGTTATTTCAACAATCCTTGGAACTCTTGGTGCGATCGGTGCTTTTTATTCTTCAAAGAAACTAAAGAGACCGATCCATCTGATGAATCAGATTCCAGTTGTAAATGCAGATGTTGTAACTGGTTTTTCTATCTGTGTGTTATTGATCGTATTTTTTAAGATGGATAAAGCAAGTTATATTCCGCTTGTGATCGGGCTTATATCCCTTTGCAGCCCGTTTGTATATCTATCTGTGATCCCTCGCCTAAAGCAGATGGATCCTCAGTTATATGAAGCTGCTCTAGACCTTGGGTGCTCCCCATTTGGAGCCTTAAGAAAGGTTGTATTACCACAGTTAACTTCCGGAATCGTTTCTGGATTTATGATGTCGATCACATTAACATTAGATGATTATTTTATCACAACTTATACAAAACCATCGATGTTTGACACGATCAGCACGTATGTTGTTAATGCCACAAAAGGAGCACAGACTGATGTTAAAACAGCTCTATGGGCACTATCAACCATCATCTTTTTGATCGTGATCTTTGTTGTGATCGGTATGAACCATACAGGCAGGAAGGAGAATGATCATGAAATATAAAGTATTTTCTATCATTTTTTCAATTTTACTTGTAATCACGCTTCCCCTGGCTTTATGTTCCTGTAGTACACAAAAGAGTTCAAAAAATGATGCGATTATATTAAGAATTGCAAACTGGGAAGAATATCTGGATGAAGGTGACTGGGACGATGATGAAGAAATCGAATTAGAGAATGGGAAAAAGATCATCGGAAGAAATTCGATGATCAAAGATTTTGAAAACTGGTATGAAAAAACATATCACAAAAAAGTGAAAGTTGAATATTCAACTTTTGGAACAAATGAAGATATGTATAATCAGTTGACGATCGGTGACACTTATGACCTGATCTGCCCATCTGAATATATGACGATGAAACTTATGTCTGAAAATAAAATATTAAAATATTCTGATGAATTTTGGGATACTTCAGATGCCAACAATTATTATGCGAAAGGGGTATCTCCTTATATTAAAAAATCTTTGGATCAGTTAAAATATCAAGGGCAGTCTGTAGGGGATTATACAGCCGGTTATATGTGGGGAACACTTGGTTATGTATATAATCCAAAGTATGTTTCCAGAGAAGATGCAGAAGACTGGGGTCTATTATTAAATCAAAAATACTATAAAAAGATAACTGCCAAAGATAGTGTCAGGGATTGTTATTTTGCAGTTCGTGGTATGCAGACACAGAAAGAGATTTTAACAAAGAAATTTCAAAACCAGTCAAACTACAAAGAAAGATTATCATCCTTGTTAAATGATACTTCTGATCAAAGTATCCAAAATGCACGAATGATCCTATCAAAGATCAAGGATAATGTATATTCTTTTGAAACTGACAGTGGAAAAGCTGACCTTGTCAGTGGAAAGGTGGTAGCTAATCTTCAATGGTCTGGAGACGGTGTATATTCTATGCAACAGGTGGAAGAAGAAGGTATCAAATTACGTTATGCTGTTCCAAAAGCGAGTACGAATCTGTGGTTTGACGGATGGTGTATGTTAAAGTCTGGGATTGGAAAAGATAAAGAAAAGCAGCAGGCAGCACAGGCTTTTGTAAACTACATTTCAAGACCGGATAACGTTGTAAGGAATATGTACTATGTCGGATATACATCTGTGATCTCTGGAGGAGAAGATAAGACCATCTATGATTACATCAAATATATGTATGGAAGCGAAGATAAGAAAAGCGTTGATTATGATCTGAATTATTTCTTCCAACAAAATGGAGATAATTACAACTATGTAATGAAAACAAGTGAGGAAATGTCCAAAGGACAGTTATATGCCCAATATCCGACACAGGATGTTATGCGAAGAAGTGCTGTTATGACATATTTCGGAGATCAGGCAAATAAAAAGATCAGCCGAATGTGGATTGATATGAGATGTTTTGATCCTCGAATCAAGAAAAATAGTAAATAATATAAAACTGCAAGGGAATACAATAACTTTTGTTTGTTGTATTCCCTTGTAGTTTTGTTTATAAATGAATTTTATTCAACTATATAATGAAAACTATTCAAAGTTTCAATTTACAAAGTCGGATTTTGTAATATAATAGTTGATGTTACTGAAAAAAATCTAATTTATAGATGAATGTAATTCATTTAAGTATAATTATCAAAATAAAGGGAGAGAAACACCATGAACAATGGACTAGAGATCAGATGGCATGGTCGTGGCGGACAGGGTGCCAAGACCGCAGCATTACTTCTTGCCGACGTAGCATTTAAAACCGGAAAATATGTACAGGGATTCCCTGAATACGGGCCAGAACGTATGGGAGCACCAATTACTGCATATAACAGGATCAGTGATGAAGTGATCCGCGTACATTCAAACATTTATACACCAGGATTAGTAGTTGTTGTTGATGAGACATTACTTCACTCTGTTGATGTCACAGCAGGATTAAAAGAAGATGGAGCGATCATTGTAAATACACCAAAATCAGCCGATGAGATCAAGCCAATGTTAAATGGCTATCAAGGAAAAGTTTATACTGTCGATGCAAGAAAAATCTCTGTACAGGCTTTGGGAAAATATTTTCCAAACTCTCCAATGCTCGCAGCAGCTGTTGCAGTCAGTGGCATTATGAAAAAAGATGCTTTTATTTCTGAAATGCGAGCTTCTTATCAGCATAAATTTGCAAAGAAACCAGAAGTCATCGATGGAAATATGCAGGCACTTGAATTAACTTATGAAGAATTAAAAGATGTATTATAAAAACGTATTTTAAATGGAGATATAACAATATGAGAACAGATATAAGCAAAATCAATGAGCAGACACCTCATCAGAATCTGACAGAAGGACTGATGTTATTTGCTGGCGGAACTTCAAAACAGTTTCATACAGGGGAATGGAGAACAAGAACACCAATTTTAGACCAGGATCTTTGCAGACAGTGTATGGTCTGTTCCATGGTCTGTCCAGACTCTAGTATTCCTCTAAAAGATGGTGAACGAGTAGAATTTGATTATGACCACTGTAAAGGATGCGGTATTTGTGCAAAAGCCTGTCCATTTGATGCAATCACAATGAAGGAGGGAAGATAAGATGGCTAGAAAAGATCGTATGTCAGGAAATGAGGCGGTATCCTTCGCAATCCGCCAGATCAATCCGGATGTTATGCCGGCATTCCCAATCACTCCATCCACAGAGATTCCACAGATGGTTTCTACATATATTGCAAATGGAGAAATCGACACAGAATTTGTCCCTGTGGAAAGTGAACATTCTGCAATGAGTGCCGCAATCGGATCAGAAGCTGCCGGCGCAAGAACTTTAACAGCAACATCTTCTGCAGGACTTGCATTGATGTGGGAGGAATTATTGCTTGCAGCATCAAACCGTATGCCTATCGCATTAGCTCTCGTAAACCGCACATTATCCGGACCGATCAACATCAACTGTGACCATTCTGATGGAATGGGCGCAAGAGATACTGGATGGATTCAGATTTATGCGGAAAACAATCAGGAAGCCTATGATAACTTTATTCAGGCATATCCAATCGCCGAAAGTGCTGGAGTCCATTTACCGATCATGATCTGTCAGGATGGATTTATCACAAGTCATGCGGTTGAAAATATTGAATTACTAGAAGATGAAGAAGTTAAAAATTTTGTTGGTGAATATGAACCGGAAGAATTCTTATTAAATCCTGGAAAACCAATCGCAGTTGGACCATATTCTGTGACAAGCTATGCAATGGAAGCAAAGAAAAATCAAGAAATCGCATTAGAAAATGCGAAAGATGCAGTCTTGAAGGTTGCAAAAGAATTTAAAAAGATTTCTGGAAGAAGCTATGGATTATTTGAAGAATACAAAACAAAAGATGCCGATTACATCATGTTATTGATCGGATCAGCTGCTGGAACAGCAAAACAGGCAGTGGATGACTTAAGAGCAAAAGGTAAAAAAGTCGGTGTTATCAAACTGCGTCTGTTCCGTCCATTCCCAGCCGATGAATTAGCCACAGCTTTAAAAGGTGCCAAAGCGGTAGCAATCATGGACCGTACAGAAAGTTATAACGGAAACGGTGGACCTCTTGGAAGTGAAGTAACTGCCGGATTATTTAGAAATAAAGTGATGATCGATACCGTCAACTATATTTACGGACTTGCCGGAAGAGACTTTACCGTACAGGAAGTATATGATATCTTTGCTGATCTTGAAGATCATATTGAAAATGGAACAAAACTTGAACAGTTTAAATACATCGGATTGCGTTAATAGGAGGAATACTGTGAGTAGTTATAATGTAAAAGAAATGATGAGTAAAAAAGAGCGTTTAGCTCCAGGACATCGTATGTGTGCCGGATGTGGTGCTACAATTGGAGTTCGTGCGGTACTTCGTGCTTTACATGAAGAAGATCATGCTGTGATCGCAAATGCAACAGGATGTCTTGAGGTATCTTCTTTCATGTATCCATATTCTGCATGGGAAGACAGCTATATCCACAATGCATTTGAAAATGCAGGAGCAACATTAAGTGGAGTTGAGACAGCATATAAAGCATTAAAAAAACGTGGAAAACTTCCAAAAGACGAAAACTTTAAATTCATCGCATTTGGTGGAGATGGTGGAACTTATGATATCGGATTCCAGTCTTTATCAGGAGCTATGGAACGTGGTCATGACATGGTTTATGTGTGTTACGATAACGGAGCTTATATGAATACAGGAATCCAGAGATCTTCTGCAACACCAATGTTTGCAGATACAACAACAACACCGACAGGAAAAGAATCTGTTGGTAAAATGCAGAACCGTAAAGACCTTGCAAGCATCATCGCAGATCATGATGTAGCATATGTAGGCCAGAGTACATTTACACTAAACTTTAATGATCTTCATAAAAAGGCTGAAAAAGCGATTTACACAGAAGGGGCAAGTTTCTTAAATATCATGACACCATGTCCAAGAGGATGGAGATACAATACTGAAGATATTATGGAAATCTGTCGTCTTGCAGTAGAAACATGCTACTGGCCAATGTTTGAAGTAGATCATGGAAAATGGAATTTAACTTACGAGCCAAAGAAAAAACTTCCTATTGAAGATTTCTTAAGAGCACAGGGAAGATTTAAACATTTATTTAAACCTGGAAATGAACATTTAATTGAAGAATTCCAGAAAGAGGTTGACAGACGTTGGGAAAATCTGTTATATAAATGTGATAGATAAAATAATAAAGTAAGGAAGTTTTATGGAATGACATTATTGACATACCAAGTTTTTAAGACAATCGCAGATGTAGGGAGTTTCCATAAAGCAGCGGATATCTTAGGATTAACACCCTCTGCGATCAGTCATGCCATCTCATCGATGGAAAATGAATTAGGATTTTCAGTATTGACAAGAAGCAAAGCAGGAGTCAGTCTCACAAACTATGGAGAGCAGCTATTACCATATGTAAATGCTGTATTGAACTGTGATGAAAGCTTAAAGCAGGAAATTGCTGAATTAAATGGATTAAAACAAGGAAAAGTAAAGATTGGAGTATTCTCCAGTGTATGTACCAGCTGGCTACCAGAGATCTTACATTCTTTTAAGAAGAAGTATGCAGAGATTGACATTGAAGTCTTTCAGGGAACTTACGATGATGTTGTATACTGGATCAAGAACGGAGTTGTAGATCTCGGATTTTTATCCGTATCCAGTGCAAAGGATATTCCGATTGAACCATTATATCGTGACGAATTACTCTGTGTTCTGCCGAGTGGTACAAAAGCAAATAAAAGTACAAATTATATTGATATTGAAGAAATGAAACATCATCAATTTGTAACACAACGAGACAGTACCGATGCAGATATCCAGAATTTCTTAAAAGAGAATTCGCTGCAAGTACAATCGAACTATCATGTAGTTGATGATTTATCAACGATCGCACTTGTTGAGAAAGGATTTGGAATCTGTCTGATGCCAAAACTTGTTATGACAGATATTCCATATAAAGTTGATAGTTATCCAACAAAACCACCTGCAAGCAGGATCATCGGACTTGCAGCTATGAATCCGAATTTTATGGCGCCTGCTGTTCGCACAATGTTTAATCATATTGTAGATAAATATCAAGAAAACGAGTTTAAAAAATAATTTCCTTGTGCTAAAATATACCTGTATGGATTTTATATTTTAGGAGGTAGCATATGCAAGTTAAAGGTGTAAGATTATATGCAAAAGACGATATCCGTCTGGAAGAATTTGAACTCCCAGAGATCAAGGACGATGAGATCCTTGTTAAGGTAATGAGTGATTCCATCTGTATGTCTACATGGAAAATGGTAAAACAAGGAGCAGATCATAAACGAGTTCCTGCGGATGTTGCTGATCACCCGATCATCATTGGACACGAATTTGCCGGAGATATTGTGAAAGTCGGTAAAAAATGGCAGGATAAATTCAAACCAGGACAGAAGTTCGCACAGCAGCCAGCAATTCCTGGACAGGCTGAATCTCCAGGATACTCTTATACAGAGTGTGGTGGAGCAGCAACTTACTGCATTTTCCCAAATGATATTATCGAAGCTGGATGTCTTTGGACTCATGAAGGAGATTCTTACTTTGAATCTTCTGTTGCAGAACCAATGTGCTGTGTCATTTGTGGTTATAAAACAAACTATCACGTTAAAGACCGTTATGAACATGTAATGGGAACAAAAGCAGGTGGAAGTATTGCAATTCTTGGTGGATGCGGACCAATGGGACTTGGTGCTGTAAGCTACGCCCTTGCCATCGAGAATAAACCAGCCAAAGTGATCGTTACAGACATTGATGACGCCAAATTAGCAAGAGCGAATGAGGTGATCTCTGTAGAAGAAGCCAAGGAAAAAGGTGTTGAATTAATTTATGTAAACACAGCAAAGATGGATGATCCAGTCGATGGATTAAAAGCACTATCTGTCGATGGAAAAGGATTTGATGATGTCTTTGTTTACGTACCAGTCAGACCAGTTGCAGAACTTGGAAACAAGATTTTAGGCTATGATGGATGTATGAACCTGTTTGCAGGACCAACAGACTCCGAATTTTCAGCAGATGTGAATCTGTATGACTGTCATTACAATGCAACGAAGATTCTTGGAAGTACTGGTGGAAGTATCGATGACATGAAAGAAGCAATCGATCGTGCTGCAAGAAAAGAAATCAAACCAGCTGTTATGATCACTCATGTTGGAGGAATTGATTCTATCGTTGATACAACAATGAATCTTCCAAATATTCCAGGTGGAAAGAAATTATCATATCTTCATATCAATATGCCAATGACAGCAATTTCTGATCTTAGAAGTCTTGCAAAAGATGATCCTTTTTTCAATGAACTTGCTGATATTTGTGACAGACATAATGGATTATGGAGCGCAGAAGCAGAAAAAGCCTTATTAACACATTATGGTGTAGAATAACGTAGTAGATTTAGAAGATTGATCATGTAATAAAAATTAAACATTCAAAAAGATGCCTCCCATAAAGTTTTTGTGGAAGGCATCTTTTTATACTTTACACTATGTAAGAAAATTCTATTTTTCTACATATTTTTCTTTTAATTCAGCAATCTTATTTCCGTAAACATCGTTACGTTTCTGCTGAAGAATGATATTCTTGATCGTATCAGCAACATCTTCATATACAGAAATTTCTGCGTCTTTTTTATCTTCAACTTTGATCAGATGATATCCAAACTGTGTCTTTACTGGACCTACAACGTGTCCAACTTCAGCAGCAAATGCAGCGTCTTCAAATTCTTTCACCATCTGTCCTCGTCCAAATGCACCAAGGTCTCCACCTTTTTCTTTGGATGGGCATGTTGAAAATTCCTTAGCCGCATCTTCAAATGTAGTTTCCTCACCGATGATCTTTTCTAAGATTTCCTGACATTTGTCTTCATCATCTACAAGAATATGCTTCGCATGAACTGTTTCTCCAGCCATAAACTGATTTTCATTCGCTTTATAATATTCTTTTGCTTCTTCTTCAGAAACAGTAATATCTTTCATAGCCTCTCCGAGAGCCATCTGTGCAAGAATCTCTCTCTTTGCATGAGCTAAATTGTCAGCGAAAGCTTCTGTTTCTTCTAATTTTAATTCTTCTCCTAATTTAGCGAAAAGATGAACAGTAATGATCTGTTCTAAACACTGGTTTCTAAAGTGTTCATTCCCTGCATATGCCTGTTGTTCTTTTGGTAATGCAGCAATCAGTGCATCTAAATCTTTCTGCGTGATTTCTTCTCCGGCAACAACAGCCAGGATGTTCTGGTTATCCATAGTAATTTCTCCTTTGATTGAAATGTGTTTGAAGATTTATTATATCACAAATCCTTTATATTTTGTAGATTTAGTTTGTGAAATACGATATAATAATGTGGATTTTAAAGCTACATTTCAGAACAAAGACATGGAGGTAAGATAAGATGTCTGTCATACAGATCACGGATCTAAACGATCCACAACTAGATATTTATGCAAGATTGTCAGAAGGGCAGTTATTACATTATTATGAACCAGATCTTGGGATTTTTATTGCGGAAAGCCCAAAGGTTATACAGACAGCCTTTGAACAAGGATATGAACCGATTTCTTTTTTGGTTGAAGATCGTCATATTAAAACACAGGCAAAAGATATTATATTGCAATATCAGGATATTCCTGTCTATACAGCATCTTTTGATGTATTAAAACAACTAACTGGTTTTGGACTCACAAGAGGCATGTTGTGTGCCATGCGTCGAAAACCATTACCTGCGCTCAAAACGATCTGTGATCATGCAAAACGAATCGTTATTCTGGAAAATGTTATGAATCCAACCAACGTCGGAGCAATCTTTCGTTCTGCTGCGGCACTTAATATGGATGCCATACTGCTTAGCAAAGGCTGCAGCGATCCATTATACCGAAGATCTGTACGCGTTAGTATGGGAACTGTTTTTCAGATACCATGGACATTTCTTGGGGATGATACATGGCCAGCGGATGGAATGCATCGTTTAAAAGAACTTGGTTATAAAAATGTTGCGATGGCATTGACTGACCAATCTGTAAGTATTGATGACGAAGCTTTGATGTCAGAAGATAAACTTGCGATCATCCTTGGAACAGAAGGCGATGGTTTATGTCAGGAAACGATTGATGCATGTGACTATACAGTAAAGATTCCGATGGCACATGGAGTAGATTCATTAAATGTAGCTGCTGCGAGTGCTGTTGCATTCTGGCAGCTTGCGAAAAGGAAATAAAACGATGAATACAAATTTTGAACATTACCGGATTTTTTATTATGTAGCAAAATATGGGAATCTTACGAAAGCTGCTACAGTTTTACACACAAGCCAGCCATCCGTAACAAGAACGATCCATAATCTTGAAAAGAATTTAAACTGCAGATTATTTGAACGAAGCAAAGTTGGTATGAAGTTAACACCAGAAGGTGAAGTTTTTTATGAATACATCGCAGCCGGATGTGCTCAGTTTTTTAAAGCAGAGAGCAATTTAAGTGATATGCTAAGCCTTGAAAATGGAACAATCTATGTAAGTGCGACAGAAACCGCTCTGCATTGCTATTTATTTCAGGCAATGGAATCCTTTAATGAACAATATCCGAATGTGCATTTTAAGATTTTAAATAATAGTACAAGAAAATCCATCAATATCGTAAAAGAAGGCAATGTTGATTTTGCAGTTGTATCTGCACCATTTCAAATAGAAAAACCGTTACAGCAAAAAGTTTTAAGAAAATACCATGATATTTTAATTGGTGGGAAACGTTTTGAGGAATTAAAAGGTCAAAAAATTTCTATCAAGCAACTTGCCCAATATCCTTGGATCAGTCTGACCCCAGAAGCTATCACAAGAAAGTTTTTAAATCAGTATTTTGAAAAGAATGGATTAAAATTTGAGGCAGATATGGAACTTGCAACTACAGATATGATCCTTCCAGCTGTAAGACATAATCTTGGAATTGGTTTTATCCCACCAGAATTTGCTAAAGATGATCTGGAATCTGGAGAAGTTTTTGAGATTGAGGTAAAAGAAACGTTCCCTCAGCGTAATATCATCTTGATCTATGATACAGAATATCCACAAAGTATCGCAGCTAAGGCATTCTTAAGATTCTTAAATTAGGGGATTCCATCGAAATTTCCTATGATATTAAAAAATCTCCAAAGAACAGCACCCGTTGCTTATCTCTGGAGATTTCTCAGAACAATATATAAAAAGTGTAAACTAGTTACCTAACTTAATATGTTTTTATCTTATCATGAATAAAAACAAGTGTAAAATACATTTTTTACATCATATCCATATCAAAATGATATGGATAAAATTCTGAAGATTTTCTTAGGAAATGAAAAAAACAAAGATTAACAGTTTGATATCAAAAGAATATGTGGTAAAATACGGACAGGAAAATAAGGAGGGAACTTTAGAATGTTTACAAAAAAATTTACAGTCATCATCAGTTTTTTTCTGATCATTGCAATTGGCGTTGGTGGTATGCTTGGATATTATGATGCGCGACTGGAAGCCGCAGTGACGCCAAAAAAACAATCTATGGATAAAGTGAAGATTAAGAATGAGGAAGATCTGACCTTCGATAAAGATGTTGTCAATATTTTATTAGTTGGTTCTGATAATGGGGCTCAGGGCTCCGAAAAAGGTGATCATGGTCGATCTGACAGTATGATGGTTGCAACGATCAACTTTAAAACAAAAGAATTGAAATTAACTTCTTTTTTAAGAGATATGTATGTAGAAATACCAGGTCATGGACGTAATAAACTAAATGCCGCTTATGCATTTGGCGGAGAAGCGCTTTTATATCAGACACTGGCTCAAAATTTTAATATTAAGATCGACAAATTCTGTGTTGTAGATCTTGCCGCATTTGAAAAGGTAATTAACAGGATCGGCGGAATTGAAATGACTCTTGAACAAAGAGAAGCAGAATACTTAAATACAACAAATTATATTTCAAAGAAAAAATATCGAAATGTAAAAGTCGGTAAACAGACTTTAAATGGTAATCAGGCATTAGGGTATGCAAGAGTTCGTCATGTGTTCTCTAAAAAGTATGGTGTTGAAGAGTTTGGACGAACAGGAAGACAGCGTGCTGTTATGCAGGCAACTTTCCAGAAGATGTTACAGCAAAATCCTTTAGATCTTGTGGATATTGCGATTGATGCACTTGGTGATGTATCTACGGATATGGACGCAACTTATATTAAGAAACTGATCCTATCTGTTGCAAAAATGGGAACAACAGAGATTGATCAGCTTCGTGTACCGATCGAGAATACATACAAAACAGCTGTTGCTGGAAGCTATCCTCCATGTGGATATGTTTTCTTTGTAAATTTCAAAGCAAATCAGGAAGCATTAAAGTACTTTATGTTTAACAAAGGAAAACGTCAGGATTTTGCTAAGAATTATGGAGGTGCAGATGCTGCTGAGACATGTGGTTATCCTTCCAAATACGACTATAACCGTTCAAAAGGTGATTCTGGGAACATATTTAACAGTTCTAACACTACAGAAGGAGAGTAGTGCTTATTGAGAAATATTATCAATAAGGCACTGCGATTAGTCTTGAGTAATCGCCATAGGATGTTTTATAATGGACAAAGTTACTTAGAGAGCATATAAAGTCATATAGCTCTTAAGTATACGAGAAATAAATACATATTTATATCATACAGGAGGAAAAAACCATGGATTTAACAAAAGTTTTATCAGTAGTAAAGAGTAAAAAAACAGGATTTTTTGCAGCAGGTGTTTTATTTGGAACAGCAGGTATTAAAGCATTATCAAGTAAGGATGCAAAGAAATTTTACACAAATTGTACAGCAGCTGTTCTTCGTGCAAAAGAATGTGTAATGGATACAGTTGCAACTGTACAGGAGAATGCTGAAGATATCTATGCTGAAGCTCAGCAGATCAATGAAGAAAGAGCAGCAGAAGCAGAGGAATGGGAAGCTTATGCTGAAACTGATGAGGCGGAAGAAACAGAAGAAGTTTCCGAAGATACTTTCAAAGAAGTTGCAGAATAGAATAGAACATTAAGATTAAGGCACCTGCAGTTTTCCTGCAGGTGTTTTCAAACAAAAAGGAGTTTGTATGAAATTTACGATCAAACATGAGATTCGAGGCAGAATTCGTATTCATAACTGCCAGAAGACAATGAGTGCTGATCAGGCAGATGAACTTCAATATTATCTTATAACAAAAGATTTTGTAACATCTGTAAAAATCTATGACCGCACAAATGACATCGTGATCTGTTATGATGCCAGCCGCAGTGAAATTCTTACTGCTTTAAAGGAATTTTATCATGGAATCATCACAGTCCCTGATAATTATCAAGAAAGTCAGAGCAGACAATTAAACCAGACATATCAGGAGAAACTTATAAGTAAAGTCTTATTCCATTATGGAAACAAATTATTATTTCCATATCCATTAAGAGCAGGGATCACAGTGATCAAATCTTTGAAATATATATATGAAGGAATTCATACACTTGCTCAGGGTAAGATTGAAGTTCCAGTACTTGATGGTACGGCAATCGGAGTATCGATCATTCGAAGAGATATCAATACCGCATCCTCTATCATGTTTTTACTCGGAATCGGAGAAATTCTCGAAGAATGGACACATAAGAAATCCGTCGATGATCTTGCAAAAAGCATGTCCTTGAATATTGATAAGGTATGGAAAGTCGAAGAAGATCATGAGATTTTAGTTCCATCCAACGAAATTGATGCTAACGATATCGTTCACATACAGATGGGAAATATGATCCCATTTGATGGAGTTGTTGTTGATGGTGAAGCAATGGTCAATCAGGCATCATTAACTGGAGAATCAACACCTGTTCGCAAGATTCCTGACGGATACGTATATGCAGGAACTGTCGTTGAAGAGGGTGACTTAAAAGTTTGCGTAAAAGAAGTAAATGGATCAAGCAAATTTGACAAGATTGTTACGATGATCGAAGAATCTGAAAAATTAAAATCTTCTTTAGAAAGTAAAGCAGAACATCTTGCAGATCGTCTAGTTCCTTATACATTGGCTGGAACTGCTCTCACATATTTGTTTACAAGAAATGTAACAAAAGCTTTATCTGTACTGATGGTTGATTTCTCATGTGCATTAAAACTTGCAATGCCAATCTCTGTTTTATCTGCGATCAAGGAAGCAAATGACCATCAGATCGTTGTCAAAGGTGGTAAATACTTAGAAGCAATGGCAGAAGCCGAAACGATCGTCTTTGATAAAACAGGAACTTTAACAAAAGCGGAACCTACTGTTCTTGATATTGTTTCATTTAACGGAATGAAATGCAAGGAATTATTAAGAATTGCCGCATGTTTAGAGGAACATTTCCCTCATTCTATGGCAAAAGCTGTAGTTCAGGCAGCTGTTGACAGAAATCTTGTACATGAAGAATTACATTCTGAGGTTGAGTATATCGTGGCTCATGGAATTTCTTCCATGATTGAGAATAAAAAAGTTGTCATTGGAAGTTATCATTTTGTATTCGAAGATGAGCAGTGTACAATTCCTGAAGGCAAAGAAGAGTTATTTGAGAAACTGCCTGAAGAATGTTCGCATTTATATATGGCGATCGAAGGAAAACTTGCAGGTGTGATCTGTATTGAAGACCCATTACGTGAAGAAGCCAAAGATGTGATCAAAGCATTAAAAGCTGCTGGAATCAAGAAAGTCGTTATGATGACTGGAGACAGTGATCGTACTGCAAAGGTTATTGCAGCCAAAGTTGGTGTGGATGAATATCATGCTGAGGTACTTCCAGAGGATAAAGCTGCTTTCGTTGAGAAAGAAAAAGCCGAAGGAAGAAAAGTTATTATGATCGGAGATGGAATCAATGATTCTCCAGCATTATCTGCATCTAATGTTGGAATCGCGATCAGTGATGGAGCTCAGATTGCAAGAGAAATCGCAGATGTAACGATTGAAGGAGACCATTTACATGGTCTAGTAACTCTCAAACATATCAGTAACCACTTAATGCGCCGAATTCATAATAATTACCGCTTTATTGTTGGATTTAACGCAGGGCTTATTGGGGCCGGTGTGTTAGGCTTTATCCAGCCAACAACATCTGCCGTATTACATAATACTTCAACCCTTTGTATAGGGCTTAGAAGCATGAAAAATCTGGTGTCTGAGGAAGAATTACAGTAAAAATCAAGAAGGTTAGTCGTGAAATTTGACTAGCCTTCTTTTTGAGTTGTGACATTAAATTTATGTGTTTTAGAGTTCCGTGACATTAATTTGACATTAAAATTTGAAATTATTCTGGTTTCATGGATTTCAACTGTTCAAACATCTCGATATCTGCTGCATTCAGTTTGATATTTGAACAATAATTTTTCCCTTCTGGAGATGTAATAGAAATCTCGATCACAGCATCCTGTTTAAGTGCCTGCTCCCTCCATACAGCATTCATGAAATTCTTGAATTTTGGATGGTCTTGATCAAACCGTTTGAATGCATTTTTTATCTGCTGAAACTTTAATATCTGATTAAAATTCATTGCCATGAGGATAAATCCTCCTTTCTTTGTCTGTCGCTTTCATAAATAAATCATACCAAAAATAAGAAAAAACGTCAAATAACGTATTGACGAACAGCCTAGAAGTGAGTAAAATTGTTCATTGCTACTCAGAAACAGATTCTTATCACAGGAGGTATTAACATTGGATTTTTATCAACAGTTACAATTAAGTTCCATCGGTTCCAAACAATGGATCAAAGGTGCCAAAGATTCAAAAGAGAAACATAAACGTATCCTTATCTATAATTTTAAAGTATATTTAGTTGTTGCATTTTGTTTTGCAGTAGTAACTCTTTACAGTATGATCTTTGGATCACAAAACAGTGTTGTCGGCGTGCTAGTCTTACTGGTTTTAATGATCTTACGACAGGTTGACTTCGGAATCGATACAAAACACAGCATTGGCGTTATCTTTATGATTTTTGCAATCCTTGCGGTTGGACCAAGACTTGCTAATACTGTAAATACCGTTCCTGCCTTTTTTATTCATTTTCTTTGTATTATGGCAATCATGATCTTAAGCTGCCATAACGTTATCATGTCCAATCAGTCCACATTTATCTTAGGATATTTGTTATTCTATGGATATGATGTTACAGGGCATAACTATGTGTTAAGATGTTGCGGATTATTTGCAGGTGCTGTGATCTGTTCCCTTGTATTTTACAAGAATCATAGAAATCGAACATTTCATAGAGGATTTTATCATTTATTTAAGGAATTTCATCTGTTTTCTGCAAGAAGCAGCTGGTATTTAAGATTATCTCTTGGAATTTCTACTGCAATGTTGATCGGAGAATTGGTTCATATGCCAAGAGTTATGTGGATCGGGATTGCTGCAATGTCTGTCCTGTTGCCATTTTCAAAAGATATGAAATACCGTGTACAAAGAAGAGGACCATTTAATATTCTTGGATGTATGATCTTTCTTATTTTACATGCGATCCTTCCTGATCATATCTTTCAATGGATCGGTCTGATCGGCGGGATAGGAGTTGGTTATTCTGCTGGATATGCCTGGCAAACCGTTTTCAACACCTTTGGGGCTCTTTATATTGCAGAGAATCTTTTTGGCCTGAAGAATGCCATCATCTTAAGAATCGCTGCCAATGTCTTTGGCTCTCTTTATGCTTATGGATTTGACCAGTTATTCCGAAAGATAACGACTAGCATTCGAAATCTTTTTGAAAATAATTCCATTATAACAGATCAGGCATAACATCTTTGAATGATACCTTAGAAACAGGATATAATTATTACTGAAAATCATTGAAATTAATTAATAGAAGGAGGAGTAAAAGAGCAATGTGTACAGCTGCAACTTACAAGACAAAAGATTTTTATTTTGGAAGAACTTTAGATTATGAATTCTCTTATGGAGATGAGGTTGTGATCACTCCAAGAAATTATCCATTTCATTTTAGACATATCGATGCCATAGAAAGTCATTATGCTATGATCGGAATGGCTCATGTAGTCGACAATGACCCTTTGTATTATGATGCATTCAATGAATGTGGACTGGCAATGGCTGGGCTTAATTTTGTTGGAAATGCAGCATATTATGATATAGAAGAAGGAAAAGACAATATCGCACAGTTTGAATTTATCCCTTGGATTCTTGGAACTTGTGCAAATCTTGAGGAAGCGAAGACAGCATTGATTCATATGAATCTTACCAATACCCCTTACAATGAACAATTTCCATTAGCGCAGCTTCACTGGATCATTGCAGATCAATCTGGTGCGATCACAGTCGAAGCAATGGAAGATGGGATGCATATCTATGAAAATAACGTTGGGGTATTAACAAATAATCCTCCATTTAACATTCAGATGTTCTTATTAAATCAATATATGAATCTTTCTCCAAAACAACCAGAAAATCTATTTGCAAAAGATATCGATTTAGATCAATACAGTCGTGGAATGGGTGCGATTGGTCTTCCTGGAGATCTTTCTTCTTCCTCACGTTTTGCTAAAGTAGCATTTACCAAATTGCATTCTGTCTCTGGAGATTCTGAAAATGAAAGTGTCAATCAGTTTTTCCATATTCTTGGATCTGTCGATCAGCAAAGAGGATGCTGCGATGTCAATGGAAAATATGAGATTACCTTATATACTTCTTGTTGTAATACGCAAAAAGGAATCTACTATTATACAACCTATGATAATCACCAGATCAGTGCTGTTGATATGACAAAAGAAGATTTAAACACAAAAAATTTGATTTGCTATGAAGTGATCACTGGGGAACACATTCAAATGCAAAATTAAATGAAAAAGCACCACTATTTCATTAAACTGAAAGGAATGAAAAAATGGAAGTCAGATTGGCAACTCCACAGGATGCAGAAGAATTACTGGAAATTTACCGCTATTATGTAGAACATACAGCAATCACATTTGAATATGAAACACCTTCGATAACAGAATTCCGTCAAAGGATCAAACAAACATTAAAACGCTATCCTTATCTGGCGGCTGTTGATGGGCATGGAAAGATTGTCGGATATGCATATGCATCATCTTTTAAAAACCGTGCTGCATATGACTGGTCCGTAGAAACAACCATTTATGTAGATAAGGATGTAAAACGACAGGGAATCGGGAAAAAATTATATGAGGCATTAGAAGAAATCCTTCGAAAACAACATGTGATCAATTTGGATGCGTGCATTACAGATCCGGAAATCGAAGATGAATATGTTACAAAAAACAGTGTTCAGTATCATGAACATCTTGGTTATCATATGGTTGGAAAATTTTATAAAAGCGGCTATAAATTCGGACGTTGGTATGATATGGTCTGGATGGAAAAATATATTGGAAAACATAAAGAACATCCAGAAGCATTTATCCCTTTTTCTATTTTATAAAGAGTTTAAAACTTTTAAAAATCAGGAAAAACTGATATAATGAAATATAAATATGCTAAACAAAAGAAAACAGGAGTATTTAATTATGCCAGTATTTGATTTTAGTAACGATACATCAGAAATAAAAGAAGAAGCAGTCTGTACTTATACAACATTTTCTTCGAATGTAGATCATGCTACGATAGAATGCCCTATCTTGATTTTATCAAACAAGAAGAAGCAGTGGGAGCATCATTCCTGTGGTGTATTTTCTGATCAAGATAAGCAGACAGCCTTTGAATTTGAGGGAGAAGATGGGACAGTAATATCTGATATCTTAAAATTAGATTCCCGTTTTGTAAGCCTGGTCAGATGGCTTGGAGAGAATCATATTCATGTCCGCTTATCTGGGGAGAATACAGTAGAAGGTTATTGTGTATACAAGATCAGAGAAATTGCTCTTGGCGGTGGCACCAAATTATCTGCAGAAGATGGTTTCCTTCAGTTTATGATCGAACGTTTATTCCAAAGTGATACACCAGATGAACGGATCACTGATGAAAATCTTGATGAGATGGGTGATGATATGAAACTTACCAGCATCCAGAGTATCACAGATTTTATGACATGTGCCGGAAGTACGCTGCCTGATAATATTCGTCTATGGGCAAGAAGAAATCTTGCTGTTGCAAAATCTCATGAAGTTTCACAAGAAGAGAGACGTCATGCCCAGCGTGCATTATCCATCATGATGAACATCCAATGGAAGAGTAATTATTTTAAAGCGATCGATCCTGAAGAAGCAAGACGGATTCTTGATGAAGAACTCTATGGTATGGAACGTGTGAAACAAAGAATCATTGAAACGATCATTCAGATCAATCGTACACACACGCTGCCTGCTTATGGATTATTATTAGTTGGACCTGCTGGAACAGGAAAATCTCAGATTGCTTATGCTGTTGCAAGAATTTTAAAACTTCCATGGACAACTCTTGATATGAGTTCCATTAACGATCCAGAGCAGTTAACGGGAAGTTCCCGTATTTATGCAAATGCAAAACCAGGGATCATCATGGATGCATTTTCCATGGCAGGAGAATCAAATCTTGTATTTATCATTAACGAGCTTGATAAAGCCAATTCAGGAAAGGGAAATGGAAATCCTGCAGATGTTTTACTAACATTGCTTGATAATCTCGGATTTACCGATAATTATATGGAATGTATGATCCCAACAGTTGGAGTATATCCAATTGCCACTGCAAATGAAAAAGACCAGATCAGTGCACCATTGATGTCACGTTTTGCAGTCATTGACATCCCTGATTACACACCGGAAGAGAAGAAAGCGATCTTCCAAAGATTTGCACTCCCTAAGGTATTAAAACGTATGGGATTAAAAGATGATGAATGTATTATGACAGATGAGGCCTTAGATGCTGTCATTAAGATGTATTCTGAAACCACAGGAATCAGAGATCTGGAACAAGCCGCAGAACATATTGCAGCCAATGCATTATATCAGATTGAAGTCCATCATATGAATAGTGTAACATTTGATGGTGCAATGGTAAGAAATCTGCTTTTATAAGTTGTTATTTGACGAAGTATGAATTTTAATGATATAGTAAATCATAGACATTACAAATTATAATTCTCAAACGGAGGTCACATCATGGACATGGAGAAAATCTACTTAACAATGAAACGTACCGGTGCTGGAAACATCGTGCTTGGAATCTTATCCATTTGTATTGGACTTGCATCTGGAATCATGCTGATCATCACAGGTGCGAATCTGTTAAAGAAAAAGAAGCATTTAAGTTTCTAAATAACATCTGAATGATAAAGGAACATTGGAATAAGATTTTCAATATTCCTTTATTTTTTTACATTTGACAATAATGATATAAAATATGGAAAGAACAGACCTTGAAAGTGCCATATGCTTAAGAATCAATCTATACGCAAAATACCGATTTAAATTATAGATTGCTGATAAAAGACAGAGAAGCCAGTATTTTACTGGCCTCTCTCGATATTTTTATTTTATGTAATTCAAATTACTAATCCAATGAATCTTACGATTAATGCTGCAATCCATGCAATCATACATTGCCATAATGCCAGACCAACCGCCCATCTTGTTCCTAGTTCACGTTTTACAGATGCGATGGCCGCAACGCATGGAGAATAAAGCAAACTAAATACTAATAAAGAACTTGCGGCTAATGGTGTGATCGCCGCTGTGATATTTCCATTGAATAAAACTCCTAATGTTGAAACTACACTTTCTTTTGCCATAAATCCACTGATCAATGATGTTACGATTCTCCAATCTCCCAATCCTAATGGTGAAAAAACTGGTACTAACACACCAGCTACCATTGCTAAAATGCTATGTGCAGAATCTTCTACCATATTTAACTGCAGATCAAATCTCTGTAAAAACCATACAACGATCGTGGCGACCAAAATCACAGAAAATGCTTTCTGTAAGAAATCTTTCGCTTTCTCCCATAATAATTGTGCTACATTCTTCACTCCTGGAAGTCTGTAATTTGGTAACTCCATAACAAATGGCACTGGTTCTCCTTTAAATAACGTTCCCTTATATAAAAATGCAATCAAAATACCTATCATGATCCCTGATAAATATAATCCTGCCATAATAAGACCACCACGTTTTGGAAAAAAGGCATTCACGAAAAAAGAATAAATTGGCAGCTTGGCTGTACAGCTCATAAATGGTGTTAAAAGAATTGTCATCTTACGATCTCGCTCACTCGTTAAAGTCCTTGTTGCCATAACCGCAGGAACTGTACATCCAAACCCGATCAGCATCGGAACGATACTTCGTCCAGACAATCCAATCTTTCGAAGCACTTTATCCATAACAAATGCCACTCTTGCTATGTATCCACTGTCCTCCATTAATGATAAGAAGAAAAATAAGGTTACAATGATCGGTAAAAAGCTTAATACACTTCCTACACCAGTAAAGATTCCTTCAATCACCAGACTATGGATCGCATGATTCACGTGAGCCGCAGTTAATGCCTGATCTGTAAGCACTGAGATTTTATCAATTCCTAATTGCAAGATTCCTTGAAGCCAGGCCCCGATCACATTAAATGTAAGATAGAATACAAAAACCATGATTCCTACAAAACAAGGAATTGCTGTATACTTTCCTGTTAGAACTCGATCGATCTTTTCACTTCGAATCCGTTCTTTACTTTCTTTTGGTTTAACAACGGTCTGTTCACATAAACTCTCAATAAAATCAAATCTCATGTCTGCGATTGCTGCACTTCGATCTAACTTACGTTCTGTCTCCATCTGCTTGACAATATGCTCTAACATTTCCATTTCATTTTGATCAAGCTTTAATTGTTCTAAGATCAAATGATCTCCTTCAATAGCTTTTGTCGCTGCAAAACGAACCGGTATCTGTGCCTTTTCTGCGTGATCTTCAATCAAATGTATTACTGCATGAATACAACGATGCACTGCTCCATTATGATCTTCTTTATCACAAAAATCCTGCCGCAATGGTTTTTCCTGATATTTTGCAATGTGAAGTGCATGTTTTACAACTTCATCGACTCCTTCATTCTTTGCCGCTGAAATCGGAACAACTGGAACACCTAGCAATGATTCCATTTCATTGACATTGATCGATCCTTGATTCCCAACAACTTCATCCATCATATTTAAGGCAACCACCATTGGAATGTCCATCTCTAATAACTGCATAGTAAGGTAAAGATTTCGTTCGATATTTGTCGCGTCTAAAATATTAATGATCGCCTTTGGTTTGTCTTCTAGTACAAAGTTTCTGGAAACAATCTCCTCACTACTATAAGGTGACATCGAATAAATTCCTGGAAGGTCCGTTACATTTGTTTCAGGATGTCCTTTGATCGCACCATCTTTTCGATCGACTGTTACACCTGGAAAATTTCCAACATGCTGATTGGCACCAGTCAACTGATTAAATAATGTTGTTTTTCCACAGTTTTGATTACCGACTAATGCATAAGTCAATTGTGTTCCCTCTGGAAGTGGATGTTCATCTTCTTTGGAATGATATTTACCTTCTTCCCCTAATCCAGGATGCTCAAAAGTTCTCATATATTCCGCACCCTTATGACTTCTGCTTCTTTCTACAATTGGATCAATTTCAATCTGATCGGCTTCTTCTAATCGAAGAGTCAGTTCATACCCATGAATCTGTACTTCCATAGGGTCACCCATTGGTGCAAGCTTTACTACTGTGATTTCAACACCAGGGATCATTCCCATATCAAGAAAATGTTGTCTTAATGCACCATGACTGCCAACGCTTTTGATCACTGCACTCTTACCGATTTGTAATTCTTTTAGTGTCATTTTTTATATCCTTTATCTATCTTTATTGTTGTAATTGATTAGATGATTCTAACCAGTCATATTGTACCACACTTTTGATAATTTTTCTCAACAAGATAGCGATTTATATAAAAAAATAATGATAAATCTACATCTATCTTGCAAATTTATCATTATTTTATATAACAATATTGATTTTTTGTTGTTATATTTTCTTGAATTATGTCAAAATATTATAACAATCTTTGTTTTTACTCAATTTCTGTCACTTTGTAATCTTTATCTTCTACTGTCTGTGTTAAGACATCATCTGACACTTCATTTGTCATAGAAACAACTGCTGTTCCTTCTTCATGACTTACAATTGCCTCTTCTACACCCTCTAAAGATTCTAAGGCTTTCTTCACAGCAGCCTCGCAGTGTCCACACATCATTCCTTCAATCTTCATTGTTTTCTTCATTGTTTTTTCCTCCTGTTTTGTTATATTTTGAACCTGAATTTCTTCAAGTACTACACTATTTTTGATCTTCTGGTCTTTGCTAGCATCATGCATTTTAAAAAGATTTAATCGTAATGCATTGGTAACAACACAGAAACTTGATAAACTCATTGCTGCAGCTCCAAACATTGGATTTAGTTTCCACCCAAGTAACATATACCAGGCTCCCGCAGCCAATGGAATTCCGATGATGTTATAAATAAATGCCCAAAATAAATTTTCATGAATGTTCTTCAGTGTCGCACGACTCAAACGGATTGCTGCAGGTACATCACTCAAACGGCTTTTCATTAAAACAACGTCCGCAGCATCAATTGCGATATCTGTACCTGCACCGATCGCAATTCCCATATCAGCTCTTGTAAGCGCTGGTGCATCATTGATTCCGTCACCAACCATTGCAACTTTTCCTTTTTCTTTCAAGTCACGAATGACACTTTCTTTTCCTTCTGGAAGAACACCTGCGATCACACGATCAACACCAGCTTGTTTACCGATTGCTTTTGCGGTACGTTCATTATCTCCTGTTAGCATAACCACACGGATTCCCATGTTCTGAAGTTCTTTGACTGCCTGAGGGCTGTCTTCTTTGATAACGTCCGCAACAGCAATGATACCAATCAGCTGTTCATCACACGCAAAGAATAATGGTGTTTTTCCCTGATTAGCAAGTTCTTCTGATTTTTTGATCATAGATAATGGAATTTTTGCATATTTCTCAATAAATCTCTGGTTTCCACCATAGACCGTCTCTTTATCAATCTTTCCAGAAAGCCCATTTCCCGCAACCGCCAAAAAGTTTTTAATTTCAAGATTGTCATGAATCTGCGCCTCTTCTGCTTTTTGTAAAATTGCATGAGCAAGCGGATGTTCACTCTTCTTTTCTAATGCATATGCAATGGAAAGTAATTCTTCTTCGCTGATACCTTCTACCGGTACCATATCTGTAACCTGAGGTTTTCCACTCGTGATCGTTCCTGTTTTATCTAAAGCTATGATCTGTGTTTTTCCTGTCTCTTCTAAGGATACGGCTGTCTTAAACATGATTCCATGCTTTGCGCCCATTCCATTTCCAACCATGATCGCTACAGGTGTTGCAAGTCCTAAAGCACAAGGGCAGCTGATAACTAATACAGAAATGCCTCTGGCAAGTGCAAATCCAAAACTTTGTCCGACAAGCAGCCAGATGATCATTGTTGCGATTGCAATACAAATAACAGTTGGGACAAAAATCCCTGATACTTTATCTGCAACCTTTGCAATCGGTGCTTTGGTTGCTGCCGCATCACTGACCATCTGAATGATCTGAGAAAGAGTTGTGTCTTCGCCAACTCTTGTAGCTTCACATTTTAGATAACCAGATGTATTTAATGTTGCAGCAGATACGGTATCTCCTTCTTTTTTATCCACAGGGATACTTTCTCCTGTTAAAGCAGATTCATTTAAAGCACTGTTTCCTTCTATGATGATACCATCTACCGGTATATTTTCTCCAGGTTTTACAACGAAGATATCTCCTTGATGTACCTGTTCGATCCCAACTTCTATTTCCTGTTCATTACGGATCACAACTGCCGTCTTTGGTGCTAATTTCATAAGACTCTTTAAAGCATCTGTCGTTTTTCCTTTGGATCTTGCTTCTAGCATCTTACCAACTGTGATCAATGTCAGGATCATAGCGGCAGATTCAAAGTAGAATTCATGCATATATTTCATCACAGCATCCATGTTTTGATGCATCTGAGCATCTGTCATTGCAAATAGGATATAAACACTGTATCCATAAGAAGCTGCTGATCCTAAAGCAACCAGAGTATCCATATTCGGTGCTTTATGGAATAAGCTCTTAAATCCACTAATAAAGAATTTCTGGTTGATCACCATGATGATTGTTGTAAATAACAACTGGATCAGACCCATTGCTACATGGTTTCCATCTAAAATCTTAGGAATCGGCCAATTCCACATCATATGTCCCATTGACAGATACATCAAAGGAATCAAAAAACATAACGATGTGATCAGTCGTTTCTTCAAGACAGGAGTTTCTCTATCTTTTAATAAATCTGCATCTGAAGAATTACTCTGCGTTTGCACGCCCTTCTTCTTTGCTCCGTATCCAGCATCTTCCACAGCTTTGATGATCACAGATGAATCTGCAGTTCCTTCGACACCCATTGAGTTTGTCAGCAGACTTACAGAGCAGGATGTGACTCCTTCTACACTGGAAACCGCTTTCTCCACGCGTGCACTGCAAGCAGCACAGCTCATACCAGTCACTTGATATTGTTCCATGGTTTCCCTTCCTTTCATTTTGTTTGTCAAATTGTTATTTCATTAGTTTTTGTAGAACTTTTACTAATTCATCAATCGTCTCATCCTTTCCTTCTCGGATATCTTCTGCTACACAAGTTCTGATATGATTGGCAAGAAGGACTTTATTGAAACTATTTAAAGCTGCATTGACAGCAGATACCTGAACTAAAATATCGGTACAATAAGTATCATTCTCTACCATCTTTTTTATTCCGCGAACTTGTCCTTCAATACGGCTCAATCTATTTATTAAATCCTTATACTCTTTATCAGGGCGTTCTTTTGACTTATAAGAACAACAATGTTCTATATGATTTTCCATAAAAACCTCCTTTCTATGCGATATTATATACCTTGGTGGGGTATTAGTCAACAGAAAGATAGTAAATGAAAAAATTTTTTATTTAGAGATATTTTTATCAATTTTTTAGTTATTAGAGTATGTAGAAATTAATAAAAAAGATTTTATAAAAGGTCAATAAGTTATGGAGCATATAAGCGTAATTTGGCATAACTTGGCACATATTTTCATCTTTTGGTGTAAAAATGGAGTAAATTCAACTATACTTATTTATAAACATAATTTTTGCCTAGCTTGTTCAATTGCTTTTAGTGCATCTTCTTGATCAGCTTCCGTTGCATGGTTGTATATTTCCATTGTGATTTCTATAGAAGCGTGTCCCATCCATTTTTGAAGAATTTTAATATCAAGTCGTTCTTTATAAAATAATTTGCAAAAATTTGAACATCCAGTATGTCTTAGCACGTGACAAGTTAGATGTGGCAATGATATAGGATCTCGTCCTTCTTTTTTGGCTAATGCTGCTTCTTTTCTATTATATGCCTTAATAAGACGAGAAAAGTATTTGTCAACGTTTGGAACGGTGTATGGTCGGCCTGATCTTGTAGTAAAAACAAAATCAGAATAGGAACCAACCTGAATAGTAGGTTGTCTATTTAATGATATTTGTTGTTTACGCTGGTAAAGAAAAGCTTTTTTTGCACGTTGCGTTAATGGTATGACTCGATTTCCAGCTTTAGTTTTTACTTTTGATGCAATAAATTGGTATTTCCCTTCATAGCGTGTATATAATACCTGATGATCAACTGTAATAGTATTATTTATAAAATCAATATTACTCCACGTTAATCCAAACATTTCACTTGCTCTTAGCATTGTTTCCAAAAAACATATAATCAGTGGATAATATATGTAATAAGTTCCATCATTTTTTACAAAATTAAGTAACAAATTTTCTTGTTCTTTGGTATATGGTTGTCTTTCAGGCACATTTGCAGGGTAAAGCCTCATAACATTTTGTGTTGGATTAAATCTTATCCAATGATTTTCAAGAGCTAAATCAAAGCAACCATGTATAATTCTATGAACATTTTCTAAAAAAGAATTTGTCAAATCTTCCGTTATTTCATTATAAAATAAAATAACATCTGTTTTTGTTACATCTTTAATATACATTTCGCCAAACCATGAATCTTTAATATGACATCGGTAAACAGATAGATAAGACTCTCTGGTTGTGAAATGCAAATTCTTTTTTAAATCAATATAGAGTTTTGTCATAGACGCAACGGTCTTATTGCCATTCACGGTGTCGATTTCTTCAATAATATCTTGTGTTATTTGCAGTTCTTTCTGACGTAACTCAGGGAGGGTTTTTGCATAAATAGTTATTCTGTTATCCTTTTTTTCAGGAGAGTTTACAGAACGGCCTCTTATTTTGGGAACATACCGATACATATATGTCCCATTAGATCTTTCTGATTCACCAGTTCTTAATACTTTTCCCTTACTATCTTTACGGTTTTTCTTTTTTGTTTTAGTCATTTTCTGCCTTCCTTTCAAAAAAAAGAAAGGAGCTTAATACTATAAATGGATTATAGCATGAAATAAGCTCCTTCCAATATTCTTTTTGTAAATTGTGTGCTCTCTATTTATAAGTAGAGAATAATGTGTGTTATTATATATATGATGTATGTTTTAAATACTCTTCTAAAGATTTTCGCTTAATTAGACATTTATTCCCAACAAATAATGCAAATTTACATTTAGGATTATTAGACATTTCTCGTAATTTTTTTTCCCCAATGTTGAAGTATACAGCAGCCTCTTGGATTGTAAGATTTGCTTTTTCCCAAATTGGAATTTGTATTTTTTCTTTTTGTTTTTCTCCTTTTTCTGTATTTTTCTTTTCCAATTTAATCAATCCTCCCTACTTCCATCATAATATATACCTAATCCAACTACGGTATTATTATCCAAATAAATAGTTACATTTTGCTGTGTGATATCTAAATCTGATTTTGGATCAGCATATTGCAGTACAGAAATACTTTGGGAATCATCTTTCGTAACTGGAGTCTCATAATATTCCTTTAATTTATCATAAGACATTCCAGTTTTGATTTTCTGAATTGTGACACAAGAATCTTTAGCGTCTTGTTGTGTAGATATACCATAAACCATTGCTTTATCTTTTCCATTATTCATAGAGTCTTTTTCATCTTTTGTACAATTCAGCCATAAAACCTGTCCATTTTGTAGCATGATTTTTTTATCTTTAGCTTCTTTCACTTTGTTTCCAAGTGTCTTGATCAGATCATTGTATTTAATTGGTACTTCAATTTCTGTACCATCAATTTCGATAACATGCTCCCACAGGCAGTCCAGATTCCATTCCCTTTCTTCTGATGATTGAAGTGTTTTTCGTGATTCTTTTCTTTCCTGCTTTATTAATTTTTGTTCAGCAATTTCCTCTTGATGTTTTGTATAAGAAGAATATGCCATCATCAGGAAACCTACTACGATCAGTAAAAAGATAGCACAACCAATCGTTGCAAAAACTTGTTTTCGCATATAATTCCTCCTTTTTATTATAAATGTTGCTGCCACTTGGCAGTTCTCGACTACACGAGCAATATCGATAAAATTCTTATTTTTACGCAGTCTGCTTATTTGACCATTGACAATGATTCTGTTTTATAGACTTCTAAAGCTGTATTGCGTTGTCATAAAGAATTTGATCTCATTGACAATGATTCTGTTTTATAGACTTCTAAAGCCCGACAATAATGTTTCACGTAATATGTTTAACATCGACAATGATTCATTCTGTATCTTATTTAAAATAAGAATACAGGATACTGTATGAGATGAACGTATTGACAATTCCTAAAAGTAAGATAATGTCTGCAGCAATACTAGATATGATTAAAATTCTTGAAATATTGTGTATTTTACCGTTAATCGGACAATTTTCTAAGATATTTACCATAATAGCTACTGCCGATATCATAATATCCATCATCAATAATCTTGTGTAAATATCCATCATTATTTCACCTTAACAATACAGAAATTTACGATCTGCTTCATTTTCTCTATTAACAATCTCAAATCCATCCGCCATTTTCTTTACAACCAGCCATTCTTTCGGATTAAGATTATTTTTTAACATAAGTTCTTTTTGATTTCTTGTTGGAACTTTACCGTGTTTCACTAAAATAGTCCTCCCTATAATTTACAAATTAATTTATATAGTTACATTTTTAGCTGTTATCTAACAGCTCTCGTTTCAACGAGCATATTCGCTAATTTGCTTATTTTTACACAATCCATGAAACAGATAATCATTAATAGTTATCTGTTTTTATAAACTTCTGAAACTAAACTCCACTATACATGAAAGTGTCTCTTATTTTATAACAACTATAGATTTGAAAAAATGCTGTCTACAGACACCGAACAATGATATACCGATAATCAACCTTTAGTTAACCAAAACCTCTTTGATGATATCTAATTTAGTTTATTCATTAATTGATAAGCATAACCAACTACCGCTCCGGCCCATTCATTTCCGACACAATAATGTTTATTTACATCAGCAACGGAAGTTCCTTCGTAATAGCTGCCTCCAGGGGTTAAGTATCGTTCGTGCAATGTCTCAGCGGTGGCTAATAATCCTTCTTCTTTGCTTGGCTTATTGATGCCCTTTGCACTATCTGAGTAAACTCCATATCCAGTTAAATTATTATCTTCTCTGGCACGCCGGCTTGTTCCCCAGGCACTTTCATGTGCAGCAATTCCCATTAAAAAGACTGCATTTACATGATGAATTCTTTCTGCTTTAACAAAAGCTTCTGCTTCTGGATATAATTGCGTTCCAGACAACATCTTTTTAGCATCATCAACTGTAATATTGCTAATAGAATTTACGTTTTTCGGATCAAAAAATCTGGTTTTCTTTTCCTCTTTGATCTGTTTCTTTAATTTTTGAATTTCTTGATCCTTATTTTTAATTCCTATCTGCATATTCTGCGTTGGAGCAATATATTTGCCTTTTAAATATGTATTAAGGTCAATGGTATCATCCTCGTTTAACAGGTCTTCAAAATTAAGATCTCTTACGCCAAAGACGTACTCAGAGGCAATTTTACGTAGTTGATCGTCATGAAATGTATTAGCTAAACTGAATAATCTATTTCTTAATGCATCGTCTTCCTCTGAAATCTTAGTAAGAGGTGTAATCTTTTGTCCTCGCAGTTTCATAGTTGCTTCACGCTCTGTAGGATATTGCTGATAAAATCGCTGCAGTGCTTCTTTTTTATTATTTTCTTTTTTGATCTCTTTTCGGATATTTTTTTGTTCTTTCTGCAACTTTTTAATTTTTGATTGCATTTTTACAATCTTCTTTTGTACAGTATCACAACCTTTTTTCTTTACAGCCCGTTTAGGCATCGGAATTGTTGATTTTTTGTTTTCCTTTTTTTTAGATTTTTCTTTTTGTTTACTTTTCTTTTTTCCATCTTTTTTAGTATTTTTCTTTTTTGTTTTCTTATCTTTTTTAACTGTTTTTTTCTTATGATGAGTTGTTTCTTTTTTTTCTGTCGTAGTCGGCTTCGTTTCTGTTGTTGTAGCTTCTGTCGCAGCAGTTGTTGGTTCTGACACCTCATCTGCATGTACAGGAGTGATCGTTGCCATCATAAGTGTAACAAGTAAAAAACTGACTACTTTTCTTCTCAATTTATCATCACCGACTTTCTTCATTGCCATATTTATAACTTTCATTTTCATGCAAAAAGCTGATCAATAGACAAAATACAAAAACATAAATTAATATTATGGTAACAACAGTTATTATTGATCAGCTTTTTCAGTTTTTTTCTGCCACCTGGCAGATTCCATTTATATAGATCTATTCGATAAGTTCTTATTTTGACACACCATGTAATCTGCTTTTGACCATTTGGAATCATTTGCTTTTACATGGTTCCAAAACTGGCTAAAACAAAAATAATTCAATGTCAACCATTTGGAATCATTTGCTTTACATTTTTACATGGATTCAAATCCACATTGACAACATAATTTAAGCATTTCACTATAAATTACTCCTTTACTTGAAAAACATCACTAATAAAATGGGAGATAATTCCCTCTTCAACACATCCAAATTTGGCTATATATTTCGGTGCCATTAAAAATAATCGTTCTTTTGCCCGTGTTATTGCCACATAGAAGCATCTCAACTCTTCGTTATCTTCTACTGTTCCAATCTGATCTTTATCTGTAGATGGAAACATTGTATCTACGCAGTTCATAACAAAAACAGAGTGAAACTCTAAGCCTTTTGCGGAATGAATTGTAGATATAACCATTCGATCTTCCTCTTCCTCTTTCTGAGGACTGGCTTCAAGCATTATTTCTTCCAGAAATGTCACTGGAGAATCATATCCATCTGCCATTTCAATCAGTGTATCAAAATCGCGGACCGCTTGTTTATTTGCTCTAGCAAGCTCCCTACGTTTCTTCTCCGATGTTTTCATCAGCATTAATGTAATGTCCATTAAACGTGAATAAAATGATTTAATGCTTTGCAATTCGATCTGAAAATCTTGATCATTAAGCTTTTCAATAAAACTCTTTAAATTTTCAAGATCCGGCTGAAATTTTCTTTTTATGTATTTGTGTTGAACAAGTCCCTCTAATCCAAGAGTTTTACATGTTGCTGCGATATTTCTGGCATAAACATTTCCAATACCATCAAATAACTTTAATAATCGAAACCATGCAATTTCATCATGTGAATTTATCTGACATCGCAAAAAGCATAAGAAGTTTTTGATATGATCATAATCAAAAAACTTCATTCCACCATATTTGTCATATGGGATTTTCATTTTATTTAAAAGTGCTTCTAGTCTTACAGAATGATAAGAACTTCTTTCAAGAACACAAATTTCATGATACGGAATCTCTTCTTCATCATGTAATGCCATAATCTTATTTAAAATATAAGAAGCTTCTTCGCCCTCGTCCTCTGATCGAACTAGCAATGGCTGAATATTGGCCACATGAGTTGCGACAAGCTTCTTAAAAAAACCTTCCAGTGAATGTTTTTTCATAACAATATTGGATAAATCCATGATCTCTTGATTGCTGCGATAATTCTGTGTTAAGTAAACAACTTTACATCCGGACATCTTTTGTGGAAAATTAATGATATTTTCTACCATACTTCCTCTAAATCCATAGATGCATTGGTAATCATCACCTACCACTGCTAAGTTACGATTCTTTTCACGTAACATAAAAATAATCTTTTCCTGTAAATAATTAGAATCCTGATATTCGTCGATCATAATATACTGATAAATATCAGCTAATTTATTCTTTATAGAAGGGTTTCTTTTCAATACAGATATAAAATTGATTAGCAAATCATCATAATCCATCATGTTGTTTTGTTTTTTGTATGATTGATAATCCGCTAAGATTTTCTTTATATCTGGAATGAATCTTTCGATTTCCATATACTTCCATTTACCGAACATATCAAACAAAGTATCCTCTAATGACTGATTCGTATTTAAGGCTTTGCTATGTGCTGATACCAGTTGAGATGATCTTGGAAAATCTTTTACTTTATCCATACCGTGTTCTGTTTCGATGATCGATATGATATCTGCACAATCTCCCGGATCAATAATTGTATAATCTGATTGAATTCCAATCAGTTGTGAATATTTGCGAAGCATCTTTGCAGAGAATGAATGATATGTACATGCAGTAATTTGACTACATCGTTCATCAAGCATATCTGCTGCCCTTTGCTTCATTTCATTTGCTGCTTTATTTGTAAAGGTCAATAATAAGATATTATTGGGTGACACGCCTTTTTCAATCAGATATGCCACACGATATACCATACAACGAGTTTTGCCAGTTCCGGCACCGGCAAGGATTAGGACTGGTCCTTCTGTCGTTGTAACAGCTTCATATTGACTCTTATTTAATTCTTTTCTGTAATCTATTTCCATTTATTGTTATTCCTTATCATTGTTAATACTTAATAAATAGTTTTTGTGATATACAATCGGTAACGTATAAGATTTATAATAAGAATCCATAAAATTATCTTCTTCAAATACAAACCTGATATTTTAAGAGTAAATTTTACTTCTTCCAATTTATCTTTTAAGTCATCAATATGTATTTGTACTTCTAAGATTGTTGCATTTTGCAATGCATCCATTTTTTCAAAAACAGAGATAGAACCATCATCCACCTCTTCATCATAAAATAAAACATAATAAAAATATGCTTCTTATTTTTACTGCCCTCGGCAGTTCCTGTTTCCTACACAGGTTTGTTCGATAAGTTTCTTATTTTCACGCATTGTATAGAATCTATTTGACCCCTTAGAATCATTTAATTTTACACTATTCTAAACTGTGGCAGATACATTATAACCTCCAGCCCTTAGAATCATTCAATTTCACACTATTCTAAAACCTGTTGACTATCCAATTCTTTTTCGACTATCCATTGGAATCATTCAATTTTATTTTCGTAATTTTAATTCTTTTTATTAAAGCTGATCAATGTATATGGTTGAAGAAATATTGAAATAGATAAATATGTAAAGCATCGATCAGCTTGATTTCTGCATCTTGCAGATTTTGCCGGAGCAAATTATTTCGATAAATTCTTATTTTTACACGCCATGCAATTACTTTGACCATTTGCAATCATTTGATTTTACATAGTTCCAAAACAACTACTACAAGCTTTTCGCTTTCCACTCACATTTGCAATCATTTGATTTTACATAATTCCAAAACGATATCGTGATTGATGCGAATGCGACAATACATTTGCAATCATTTCTCAAAATAACATTAATCTTCAATCCAAGGGGCACAATCAGAATCACCTAACTTAGACTTGGAATCCTCTGAATTATCTTCCTGAACATTCTTTTCTTCTGTATTAACAGTCTCCTGATCTTTTAGTGGAATCTCTCTTGCAACGGATAAGAAATCTTCTAATGAACATTCATAACGCCTTTCTTTTTCAATCGTATCAAGAATCATTAATTTGTGTCCGCATTTTTCAGATTCCTCTTTGATAATGTCACGGCTTAATCGTCCGGCTTTTTCAATGCGTCGAACTTCATGAACCTCTAATTTTTCTAAATATCCGAGGATATATTCTTTAAATTTAATCGTTCTTGTAATCTTCATGTGAATTTCTCGCTTTCTTAATCTACAATCACTGGAACAAAATCATCTATAGTCTGCCATTTCCAATGTCCATCTTCATAAATCAGAAATTTTGTCAGATATTCATCCCCGACAGCATATACGGTATATTCTTGCCCAGTTTCTTTATTTTTTACTTGAAACATCTATTTTCTCCATTAATCATATAAGGTAATATATGATTAGAAATATTATATTTTCTGCAATTACTGCCTCTAGCAGTTCTCGTCTAAACGAGTTTATTCGATAATTTCTTATTTTCACGTACTGTATAAATAATTTGAACCATAAGACATGTCATGTTTTATACAGTTTCAAAACTGTGTTCTGTTCCAGTCGTTGCCAATTCTCCCATATGCCATGTTTTACACAGTTCAAAATATGCACCTGTAATTCTTTTAGCCATAAGACATATCATGTTCTACGCAGTTCCAAAGCCGTTCGATATGATTATGAATTTTTCGAACAAATATGAAAACTTACTTCTCACCTTTATGAGAATAAATTACTTTGTTTCTAAGTCCTAAAGGATCTTCCGCAATGACGGCAAAATCTGCTTTTGTAACATTGCTTGACATAGCAATCATTCCTGTGTGTTTGCTGCCACCAATCAATGTAAGGTCTGCCTGCATTGGAGAACATACAAAAAGCTTTTTAATCTCAGTCAATAATACACACTGATCTTCTGTCTTGAGTTCCATAAACTGTTCTTTTTCGTTGTGAATTAATTCAGCCTGATTATTCTTACGATTTTTATAAACACCATTCTCTAATTTATCTAAATAAAAATCATAAAGCTGTTCTAATTCCTGAATATGGAATTCATTTTGATAAACCCTTGCTTTCTTATCAATAGCTCTGCGTTTCATGTATCCAGAAATCTTGTTTGCTGTTTTTGTCTGCCAGTCATCCATGATCAATTCCACTGCATTTGTAAGGATAAGAGCATTTCCACTTCGACCATTTAAACGATAATAAAAACCGTCAATCTTAAGTAATGAGTTTTTTCTTACTTTTGCAAGTAAAATCTTTGGATGATTAAGTTTTCTGTGATCAACCAGATATTCTTTTAACAGTTTATGTCCAGGATCATCCTCTAAACGCTCATGAAGATATACTGGAACATATTCTAAAGAAATACGTTTTTTCCCTTTCTCCATTGATTCTACTAATACAAAATAGGAACCTGTGACATTCGTATACCCTCCATACTGTGCGATATTGCCAAATCTAGGATCATTGGTTTTTAATGGATATTCGCCATGTCCTTTTTTTAATGGCATCTGCTTAAATAAGCCGCCTTTTACTTCCACGACTCTTTTTGTAACAGCAATATGGTTTTGAGCATATTCTTTTCGAACCGTCTGAATTGACCCATATGGACCACTTTCCCATGCAATCTGTCCATCTCTGCTGATATTTTCTAAGAATAATCGGTTCAGATCATAATCTTTTCTCTTATGATTCTTAAAATAGATTGCTGGGTCCATTGTAAATTTTGTATGATATACATTTCCAACTACAATCGTAATATAAGCATCTTTTGCAGCTTGTAAATGATTGTGACCATAACTACTAATTAAATGGAAATCCCTCTTAAAGGAAGAAATCAGCTTTTCTTTTACAAATACAATCTTTGATTCAGGGAAATAATACTGTAATACAGAAGCAATCATTCTTCCACTTTGCTGATTATCTGAAATTTCACGTTCAATAAAGCTAACAAGTTCGCTCTTTGAAAAATCATTTTCTCTGGATAATCGGAAGTATTTCTCCTTTGTCATAAATCCCTGCAGAACCAGTTCCATCCAAAATCCCTTCATTTTTTTCTGAATTTCTGAATCAACTGGGAAATAGGTATACTTGTCTGCTCGATTCTCCTGGATTCCTGTTAATACCTTATTATTCATAGAACGATCATTTACTGCAGATAATGGATAAATGTAGTCAATATCATTCTGATAATTAGATTTTCTTAATCTTGAAAGATTTAATTTCTTGCCAGAATAAATGCAGCGTCCTTTCTGTAGAAAATAAAGATAAACTTTATCATTGGATAATTCATGATCGTTCAATTCATCAAGCTCTTTCATAAGATGTTTTTCATCTTCTGATTTTAAGGATTTGTATAAATATTTTAGCTGTTCTTTTCTGGATGAAGTTCTCTTTGGATCATCCTGATGTTCTCTGCTTATTTTGAAGAAAATCTTATTTGGAACTCCATATGTCTTTTTGAGAGATTTTACTATCGTAATCAACTGATTTACCTTCCTACGCTGAGCCGGTGGAATATTTAAATAATCCATTAAATCTTCACGGTTATAAATGGTTTTTTCATGTTCTTTATTGTAATGTTCGATTTCTGCTTTATATCCATATTTCTTACTTAAGATCTGCATCAGATTTAAGTTTGTATTCCACAGCATATCCATTACAGAAACTTCTACACCATTGGAATCTGTTACAGTAATACCGTTTAATAGCATTTCTGATAAGTTTCCCCATCCTTTATAAGATAATGAGCAAATCTGTTTTCTCTCATCCTCAGAGAGCTTTACAAACTCGCGATTTAAATAATCTTTTAACAGCTGCTTATCTTCAAATACTGTAATTCTAAGAATAATCTGTTCAACTTCTTCATCAGATAGATTATCGTAATCCTCAAAATCAATATGAGATTTTAGATTGCTGTGAAATTCATTATCAATACCTGATAATTCAATATCTTTGTCATAGCCATTCTCGATAAGATATTTTGTCAGAGATTTTTTTGTAACTTTTTTCCCTGTCAAGAAAAGCTGTTCATAAATTCTCTGTTTTAATTCCACGCTGATAGGTTCTCCATTGATCTTTAATGGATTCAGCTCATTTAATACCTCAAATGTCTCATAAAGAAGAGAATTCTTTGGAAGAACTTTTTCATTAAATAAATAACTACAATTTCCTGTCATTCGGGAAATAAAACATTCCGCAGACGCTTCTTTGTCCACCATTTCATCGAAATTCCATGGATGAATCACACCATCTTTTTTAGGCACCATCCAGTTTGTACTCTCTCCTTTTCTTACAACGCCCTTTAGCGGACCTACATAATAAGGAATAACGAAATTGAAGATTTTTAATAATTTTTCTCTGTTTTCTTTTAAGAATGGATACATTTCCTGCATGTTATCAAGAATTAATTCAAATTCCCTTAACTGTAATTGATGCGGAATAACACTGTTATCACGTTTTGTCTGTTTTGGTAGTAAAGTACCGTTTTTAATCTCTGTATCAATCCATTCTGCATCTTCTGATGAAATACCATTCACATTTTTTAATCGATTTTTTAAAAATGTATAAAACTGTTTCTGATCTGCACTACTCATTGTTTTTGCATGACCAACGTAGCATACATAATTTCCAGAAACATCATTAATAAAGATATCCTGATATAATTCTCTACTGCCAGTTCCTTTAATGATCTTCTGTAAACGCTTTAAATCATCATGATGCTTATTGTATTCTGCGATCATTGCATCACTTAATAACTGATGGTCACCTAAAATTTCATTCAGGATAGACCAGTCAAAAAGCATCTTTGCAGAAACAATAGCTTCATAATAAATACCGACACCCTTTTCAATATTTGCAATATAATCATCATAAGAAGCATCTTCAAATGAGATTTTTTCTGGATCCGTTACAATTTCTTCATCGATATCCTGAAATAATACTTTAACAGGGACGCTGCAACCACAAAACAGTCCAATCCATGCTTTTGCTGTCTTACTTTTTACTTTTGTAATAGTAATGATGTTTTTCTTTTTCACAGTTTTAGCAATTTTATGATCACATAAGATATCTCGGACTTCTTTTACCTGTTCATCTGATAATGTAGGGAAGTCAATATTAAATTTCTCTAAACTTTCACAAAAGCCTTTCATGGAATTTTCAAAGTCCATAACCTCTCCAAGATTTCCTTTGTATAAGAAATGTCCTCGATTTTTCATAAATTTTGAAAAAGCTAAGTATACCAGACGAATATCTGGTTTATCTTTTGTTTCCATTAGATATTTTCTTAAATGATACACTGTTGGAAACTGATTCTTATAAAGATTAGTATCAAAATTAAACTCTACAGTACGATCATCTTCACAGAAATTGCTTTCATCTAATTGCTGAAAAAAGTTAGGATCTTTTTGATTTACTTCCTCATGGAAAATATCTCTAAGATAATGTATTCTGTTCTTTTTTCTCTGATTTAATCGTCTGTTTGTACGGAACATTCTTCGATCTTCCGCTGTTTCTGCTTTATCAAAAAGCCTTACACCCCATAAATCTTTTCGAGATGCACGTTCTAACTCATATTTGGGATTTGTAACTGCCCAACCAACCTGTTCACTACTAACAGTTATTCCTAAAAATCCATTCTGCACGTAAGTATCCTCCTTATAAAATACACATTTTGTTTTTCTGAATTCTCTTGTCTATGTGTAATATGCTAACACTTTTTGATACTTTTTTCAATATAATATGCCTTTTTATTTCATTATTTATGTAATGCTCCCACATTAATATATATTTATTACCAAATTACCATATTTTAAATAAAATGGTGTTTAGTAATAAAATTATAAGTATTTGGACAATATTTTTTTAATCGATTCCGAGAATCTTTGCTAAAATAATAATCCCGATATGCTCCGGCAAAATATTCCGCAGGAGTAGTTCTTTCATATTTTCCAAGGTCTAACTTTTCATAATAATCGTTATAGAATCCACGATATTTACTTCTTTCTTTTAAGTAGATATTATAAAATTCTGAACTATGTGCAGCATCACCATTTTTGTAATTTACAAAATGTCCTATTTCATGTAATAAAACATAGTCGGAGTTATATTTTATGGATATTTTCTTATCTTTCAGAGAAAAGATTCCATTATGTTTCAATTTTGGATTTATGACGATCTGTATTTTTTCACTATTCAATTGTTTCTGTACATTACTTGGAATTCGGCCATTAAAACTAACTTTCTTCTGATTGCGAACAAAATTGATTTTATTTTCTGTAGTTGTCGTTTTAATATTTCGCTTTGTCGTAATAAAATATCCGTGATATGTTTTTTGAGTGGTTATAACTGTCTTTATATGTATCTTTTTTGCATTTCCATATGTATATTTATAAGAATCAGACCATTTGCTTTGAACATTTTTTGTGGTTCTTGTTCCTCTATATTTCTTTTTTATACGTACTTTCTTTTTAGATGCTGTTATCTTTGTTTTTACGCTCTTTGTTTTCTTCTGGTATCCATAGTATTTATCAGCTGCTGCCACATTGCATAATTGATATGGTGAAATCAAGATCATTCCCATTGCTAGTGCAACAAATAAGATTTTTGTTAACTTGCTTATGTTATTTTTATTTTCCATTGTTTCGTGTTCTTCTCCTCATTTTTTTCTGTATACTAAAAGAGCCAGTAAGCATCTGCTTACTGACTCCTGAGATAAATTAATATTGATTGTTTAGAACTTATTGATTGTTTTCTGAATAAAACTATAAGATTTAGGACAATTTGCTTTTAACTTGCTTCTGGAGTTTGCACTAAAGTAGTAATCTCTAAAACATTCTGCAAAATAATCAGAAGTGCTTGTTCTTGCATAATTTCCACTATCTAAATTCCAGTCAGAATAAAATCCTTTGTATTTGGATTTTTCAGAATTAAAGATATTTTTAAATTCTGTACTGCCTGAAACATATCCTGTCTTACGATCCACATAGTGTCCAATTTCATGCATAAAACCATAATCTACATTATTTTTCATTTCAATGGAATTTCTGGAAGCAGAATATACTCCATCATAAGATAAATTAGGATTCAGGACTACTTTTAATCCATCTGCTTTCATTGCATTCCCCACCTTTGTAGGAATCTGAGTATTTACTGTTCCCATTAATTTCATATAATCTGGATTACCTCTTCTCAGATAATTGATCGTTGTTGTCGTTACAGTTACCTGTTTTTTTACAGTTGTTGTTAAGGTCTTTTTGTAATATACCTTTGTTGTAGTTACGACAGTCTTTGTTACAGTTTTCGTGTCTTTTGCAACAACATGCTTGTAACCTGTGCTAGTTGTCGTAGTTGTTTCTGTTTTTGTTGTTTTGTTTGCATGATTTTTTGACAACTTGCTTTTCTTTGTAGATGAGGTCGCAGGTTTCTTTTCCGTCTTCGTAGAAGTTACATGATAACCACGATATGCATTATCTGTTGCATATACGGATACTGAATGATCCGCTGCTGGTGCAACTCCAAATCCACCACTCACAACCATAGCTACTGCCATCATAATTGTAGCAATCTTCTTTACAAACTTTTTCTTGAATTGTCCTTTTTCTTTCATCATAGAGCATCTTCCTTTCATATTAGCTTTTTGTTACTCATGCCAGGAGATGATCTGTAACAAATTGTTTAGATTATTACAAAGAAAAAAGAGCATTCAATCGAATACTCTTCACATAAAAAAAACGAGAGATATATGAATACCTCTCGCTTTAGAAATTATATAAAATGATGCAATTTCCCTGTATATTTTTTTCTAATAAACGATGGTGTTACATATATCTCTCTAACACTGCTTATATTATATCAGAAAATGCTAATAAATAATACTCTATTTTTAAGTAAAAAGACCAGATATTCTCTGGCCTTTTCACCTCTGTCACCCGGCAGATCTCGTCTCATGCGAGCATAACTTTATCACATACTACGTTGCATCAGAGTGCAATTCATATGTTACCATGAAATTGTATCACATATCATCATTTGTGGCAATTATGTTTTTAACACATTTTACACAAAATACACATTTTGTATATGATATGGATAATAACGGATGATTATTTACATTTCTTATACATCCAATGAATCTGTCTAAAAATATTAAACACTATCTTTTTTAGATTTAGGCAACATACCATCCATTTTCATCGATCTCAATGATGCCATCATCTAACTGAAATTCGATGTACATGTAATCGTCTTCATCGAATCTTACTCTGACAGTATATTCATCCTCACTGTTGATATACTGGTCTAATGTTGACAGTACATCATGATGATCTTCATCCACCATCATGCCATGTACAATCGGGAATCCATTTTCAGTTTCGGCTTTTTCATCATAGAAAATATAGTTATCCATATTTTCTAATGTGGCTTCTGAAAATGGCTTTACTCCATTTTTTGCTTTTTGTACAAGCATATTGATCATTTCTAATGTTTTGATTGTCTCCATGTTAATTCCTGACATACTTCTGTCCTTTCTTATTTCTAATCTGCATATTGATGGTTACATTTCTCATCCATGAGAATTCCGTCTGTGATACCGGACCTTTATTTATTGTTTATGATTTTTATCGAAAAAAATGGGTTTTATAAACCGAATTTTTTTATTTGAATTATGATATAATGTTATATTTTATCTGTTATAATAACAATCATTTTGCCCATTTAACAGAATATACCTTTTTCGTTCCAACCTGTTTATAAGCTTTAACTCTAACATATAATTTGTGACGATTCTTAATCTTACAGACATTCTTCTTCGTCATAATATATTTGCAATGTTTCATATCTCTTCTTGTAGAATACTTAATTCTATAACCAGTAACTCCGCCTTTATTCTTTCTGAATCGAATTGTGGTTATGTTTCTTTTTTGTTTTACTTTTAAGGATTTAACCTTATCTGGATGAATCCAGAACTTTTTTGTCTTAGAACCAACAAAAAAACTTTTGCCTTTAATTGTAACTGTAGCCAATCCTATATTTTTATTATTTTTATATACCGCATAATAATCATCGTTTAAATCTAATAATTCATCATTATCTGTTGTTACAATCGTATTGGGCTTTTTACTTTTTCCGTTATACACAACATTACCAGCATCAAGCTCTAAATCAGAGATTGAATGAAGTCCTAAATCTTTCTCCGTGATCTCTTTCTTTATATTCTGTATTTTGTTATCTTGTGTTACTGATTTATCATTTGCATTTCGTGTTGTTAGCTTAATCGTCCAATTCGCATAATTTTCTTTATATGAATCCTGAGAACCATAATCGGTAACTAAATAGGATTCTCCTTTAGAAATAGATGGAACATAATATTTTGCGGATGCAGTATCATACGTTCCCTCGGCACCCATTGATGTATTTTTTCCAGAAGATTTAATTACAACCATAATCGCAACTTTTCCCTGCTTAATAATCGGTGATTTGATTTGTTTCGTATAATATCCCTCATAATTCACTGTTCCAGATTCAGAAATTGCTTTCATACCATTCAGATCCAAATTTCCATTCTGATCTAAAGGAACATAATATATTTGATACTCTGCTCCAACATCAGACGTATAAAAACTTATTTTATCAAGTTGTTCTTTTCCCTTTAATGAAAATATATTTACAAATCCGGCCGTTTTTTTATTGATCGTTACTGTAGGACATAAAGCACCTTCTTCTAAATTATAAATTCTCTCATTTGATGCTGTTTTTTCATAATCTTGAATTGTATATGTTGGTACAATTGATTTATCCTCATAAGATACCCAGTAATATCCATGATCATTAGTTCCCCAGCTGTTTCGAACGAGGAAGGCACCATTATTTTTAGGCTTCTGCAAGAAGTTCGATTTATCATAATTATCATCCCATCCAACGATTACAACGGCATGATTAAGGTTATCCCTAGCATTGCTATTAATACTGTTCATAGAATTACCTTTGATATAAAGATAATTCCAATTTGCAAGAGTTAAAACACTGCCGTTGTTATAAACTGCCTGCTTTACCTCATTGATATAATTATCAGTTAATGTTTGATCCTGATTATAATTCTTTTGAAAAAACTTTATATCTGTAGCCCGATACGCAGATTGGCTTTGCTCATGACTTATATATGTCAATTCCATCAATACATTTTTCGTATCATATGGAATATCACTGCTAACAGCTCCGTGCGATACAAGATATCCCGCAGACATCTCTTCGTTTCCGCCATCATTCTTATTCGTTAATTGCCAGCCGACATTTGATTTCTTTGTAAATGAACGAAGCATTTCTTCTTCTGAAAAGATATGATCTGATGATTCCTTCTTATCTGCAGTATATTCCATTGTGCCGATAGCTGAAAATATCCAACATGTTCCCCAAGGCAGCTGATTTTTTACAGCTTTTGATGTAGAACCATAAGATGAAGGTAAATGATAGGCTGTTGTCATTTTTCTGCTATTTACGGAATGATAACCTTGACTGTTTGATTTTCCCTGTGTGGCTACTTGAAGATAACTGTATTTAGATTTATTGACCAATTTATTTTTCCCTATGGATAATTTTACTTTTTGATTGGCCATAACATTGCAATCGGAAAAAAGTCCAGGAATTGTGATCATTGCTCCGGCAGCTGCCAGATTTACTACAGCAATTTTTTTCATTCCCATAAACAAACACTTAAATTTCTTGTTATGCTCCTTTTTACATTTATCGTTAACAAATCCCTTATTAAATCCCTTTTTTATCATTATTATTGAGTCCTTCTAAATAAGTCTACGCACAAAAAAAGACACTCCGTTCAATAAGCGGAATGCCTTTTTTAATATGTTAATATTCTAATTATTTTCTACTTTATGGATGTCTCCACAACTACATTGGTATCCGATTACAACTTGCTCATCATGAGCTTTCTGATCCACAATCCAATCCTTACGAATAGCCCCAGGAAAATACGCCATAATTGTTTCTGTTTGCTCTGTTAGTTTATGATCGGAACATGTATGATTCCATCCACCATATGCGATAAAATCTTCATATAGTGGCATATCATTACTCCATCGAATTTCTTTATAATCGTCAAGAATGTCTCGACTTTTAGAGCTACTTGTATTCTCATCATTCTTTGGAATCTCAACTTTTTTATAAGTCCCATCTTTTATCCCATTGATATATTCCTGCGTAAGATCTTTCACACATGTATCACAGATATCGTGAGAAACTTCTTTTTCATAATAAGATCCTGAGCTTATGATTGTCTCATAATGACCTGCTTCATCAAAATGAACGGTTTTATATACAGGAATATTATATAAATGCTTATGTACAGCGGATGCTGCATTGTTTTGATCATCATTTTTATCCGTTACGGATGATTCTTTCTGATATTCTTTCCAATACTTCGCAATAACTTTTCCTTTTTTATAAACTTTCATTTCAATACGATTTCTTCCAAGCGGCTTTTTCGTATCAATTTTCCAATATCCTGATACGCTGGCTGTTGTCGTATATGATTTTCCGCTGCATTTTAATACAATGTATGCTTTGGATGGAGCATATCCAGAAAAAATATGATCATTTTCTGTAAATGCATTTACTTTGATATTCTTTGTTTCTGCATAAAAACTCTTTTTCGCATATACCTTTTTCTTCTGATATGCAGTCATAGTATATTTCTTTCCAAGTTTTAATTTAGGAACCTTAACACTATAGTTTCCTTTCTTGTTTACTTTGGATTGATATGTCTTTTTCCCGATTTTTACCTTAACAACACATCCCTTTTTGGTTTTTCCCTTGATTTTCGTTGCATTTTCATATGTTTGATCTACGGTAATCTTTTTTGTCGCTGCATTAACATTTATACTTCCATGAAATACACCGGTAACCGCGATCATCATTGCAAACAACTCTACTGCAATTCTTCTTTTTCTCATTGTTATCCTCCTAATTTTAGACATGAAAAAAGGCACTCTGTTTACACAGAATGCCCATATACAAAAAGTTCGTACATATTAATATATGCACGAACTCACTATATATATTATAACATAAATTATAACATTTGCATATCATTTTATTATAATACAAAAATAAACCCCTCCGTATTGCCGTACAGAGGGGTTCCTTGGGATATCCTAACATGGACTCCATTACTATCATATTATATCATAAATCATGTGATATGACAATATTTGACGTGTTTTATTATATGATGTGTAAATTCTTTTATTTACCATCCATTTCATCTTCTATAGCACTTAAATTTCCTTTTCTTTGCAATACCAACTGGTACATACTATCTACGTCACCGGCTTCTTCATCTATTCCCGCAACCAAAGAAGCATGTCCTTTATTTCCTTTTATGTCGAAATAAGCTTCGTGAAGCCCTATAATTTTCTTTTCAGCTTCTTCTTTTGTTATGTTACTATCAGTTTTGAGCGATACATCATACCAAAAGTTCATTTCTCTTGCAATTGCTGCAAGAACTAAGTTTTTATTTTTTAAATCTTTCATTTCTATCTCCTTTTTACCCGAATACACTGAATCATCAATGATTCTTAAGTTCCACTATTATTACAAAATTTTCTGCTGTAAATAGCATTCTCGTATATAGCTGCGAGGTTGCCAGTAGATAGGCTTCTTATCGTTGTCTAAATATTTGCAGATCCAGGAATGATATATCTCTTTCATTTTTGATAGCCAATCATTCCCATTCATCGTATCTACAATCAATCTTTGATATATATGACCAGAATCCCATACGGATTGCTTGCGACTCTGAGAAATCTTTTCTTGACATACAATCTGATTATCCTCAATTACTTCTTGTGTAACCTGTTCTATTGGCAAACAGTGATTGATATTGGCAAATCGATACAAACGTCGAAGCTTTTTTTCTCCAAGTGTATCAACAATATCAGCCTTACTATTTCCGGATTTTCTCGATACAGACTCAATCAAAGAACAAATATAAAATAAATCATTTTCATTGATCTTCATCATGCACCTCCTCTGCATTTAAAAATTCAAGACAAGACAATGCTTTAATGGTATGAAAAGATATTTGATGTGTTGGATGTTTGAATTTTGCCAACTGTAAAAAATCATCTTTCGAAATTTTCCCATCAAGATAATCCTCTACATAATTGTAAATAGTATCATCCGCCATAGGGCCTTCTACAATGTCATATTCATGAATATCTCCATTTCTGCATTTTGCAACAAAATCTAACCATTCTGCATCTGTCGTAGAAAAGACTTTGATTTTTAAATCATTTCTCTTATGAAATTTATAAACACTGACGTATCCTGTTTCGCAATGACGAACTGACCAAATTTCAGCTTGTTTCCTTCGATTTGTACAATAAAATCCCCACGAAAAATCTTTTGTAAATCGTGATTTTCTTATTTCTGGCTCAGAAACAATCATTTTACTTCCATGATATAAAATATCTTCCATAGTAACATTGCCTTTCTTGTTTAATTTATTTATTATGTCCATCGTTATTTCCTTTCTTTTAGAGTAGCATACTGTTAAAAAATACGCAACATTACACGTTTATCCATTATGTTTTACATTTATTTTCCTCCTTTGTAAAATAAAAAAGGATGTAAAAATACGCGATACTAAAGTAATTGCTAAATTTACATCCTAAATTGGTTATTAAGTTTCTATTTAAGTTTTTCTTTAAAAAGTTCAGCACTTCCCTAATGGAATTTCCAAAGTCTAATAAAGTCCAGAATCCTTCTAATAGGAATTCTAAAATCTAATAAAAAATACAACTATATTATATCATATTTCAAAAAAATATAAAGGTTATTTCTTCTGATATTTATTTTTCATTCTGGTATTCCAATACAAATTGTTCTGATGAATTAACTCCGGCATTCCAAAGTTTTGGCAAAACAAATGAAGAAATAATAAAAAATAGAATGGACATAACAATTAGAAATGTTACAGAAAGTATGTTAACTCCAAAATGAGAAAAATACTTGTACAAAAAATATCCAATTGCAATCAGAAAACAAAAAAAGAAAAATCCAGTTCCTAACATAAACATCTTTACACCTCTTTATATTATCATCTTATCGGTTTATATAGTTTTGCTTCAATGCATCGTTTATAAAATGGAAGAAATGATGAAGCATAAGTATACACAGCTACTTCTCCTGACATATCCGATGTTGGGGCAAAAGTCAGATAATAAGCAATATGAATACTACGTAGAGCCATGATAATTTCAACTAGCTCAAATGAATGATCACTGTATGCTCGATCAAGCACTTCTTGAATGATATTCCTTTGCGTTTTAGTAAGATTTAAAAACTCAAAACGGAAATAAGCAATCTGGAATCCAATAAATTCGTCATCTTTATCTTTCGGATCATATATATACATTGAATATTCGTTATGATCTTTATAAATCATATAAATATCTCTTAGATTCAATTTATTAAATCTATTCACAAGATTTGATTTACCTGTATTAGCACTTCCCATGATTGCTGATTGTGGCACTTGATCAGACATATAGTGATTATTTAATTGTGTCAAAATTTCTTCCAGAAGGCTATATTTTGATACAATCCAAACTAAACCGCCAAAAACGAAAAGCATTATTAATTCTACAATCTGATGTTTATAACTCTTGAAAAACATTACCTCTAACAAAGCCCAAATACCTAAATATGTAGCACATCTTGTAGCAAAAACTTCTAATCGTTTGTGAGAAAATTCTCTTTCCTGCCCAGGAAGTGGTATAATGTGAATCTTTTGTATAAACGAAGTAGCAAAATAATTTGTCAACTTCCAGAATACCGGCAACATGGTAATGCACCGTATTGTATCAAAATCCTCTGTAGTAATTTTTCCATAAAAATATAGTTCAAGTCCTTGCCAGGAACATGAATATAAGACGCACATTCCTATATAAAATATGAACTTACTCAATATTAGTTTTTTGTTCGACATTTCCTTCGCCTTCCTTATTCCTTGATCTCAGATATAATTTTCATCACATCATAGTCTTTAGTACCATCTTTATAGGTTGTAATTTCAATTTTAACGTTATACTGTTTGTCAACTTTTACCTGATCATAAATATCTTTATTTTCTGCTTTGATTTCCTTATTACCATATTGAAAAATTGATATATAATCGGTATCATCAATATTGATAAGATTAGTAAAGTCTCCTATTTTCATAGGAAGATATGTGTCAGTTTTATCTTTGTACTTATCTGTACAACATACAATACCTGAAATATATTCATGCCTTGCTGTAAATGACCTCCATATGCCATAAACTATACAAGCAACAATAATGATAGGTAAACATGCTCCCACGCCTAATAATATGACTTCTTTTAATACTTCCATCATTTTCTCCTAACTTTTTTCAAAATCCAATATGCCAACAAGAGAATACATGACACTACTCCAATAACAACAAAGATAGCTAGGCATGATACTACTCCTAATGAAAGGACCTCTAGTAAATGTCCTAACAAATAATCGTCATTTAATACTTCTTTCATCATTTCTATCATTTTCTCCTATTATTTCTTGCGTACTGCTTGTTTTACTTTTCCTTGACCTTCGATATAATTTTCATCACATCATATTCTGTTGTTCCGTCTTTGTAAGTTACAATGTCAATTTTTGCAAGATATCTTTTACCAGTTTTCACTTGCTTGTAAATATCTTCATCATCTGACTTGATTTTCTTACCATTATATCGAAAAACAGATATGTATTCTTTGTCATCAATATCAATGAAACCAGTAATATCTCCAGTTTTCATAGGTAGGCTTGAGTCAGTTTTACTTTTATGCTCCTTTATGCAGTAAATTTCTCCTGAAATGTATTCGTGTTTTGCAGTTACTGTTTCCCATATGCCATATACGATAACACCAATCAGAACAATAGCTAACGCTATTAATACTCCCATTAAGATATACAATATAATATCAGTCCAATCCAGACCGTTATTATACAAATATTCTTCTATCTTTTTCATGTGTTCCTCCTGGATTTTTCCAATACTTATTTTTTTAGGATATTGATTGTTTTATTATCCTTGCTTTTGTCAATATACATATGGTTTGCATCGAAATCTTTTAAGATATTATCAAGTGTCTTTTTGGAATGTATCTGCTGCCCATCGTATAAAATAGTGTAGTGATACCTCCCCGAACGATAATGTCGGACGGGGCTTCCAAACCTTTAGAGTTCGGAGTTCCATTATCTACCGATACAGCCGAAACTTAGTACATCCCTCCCGCAGGAAGAACAACCACGTCCCGATCAGCGATAGATAGGTGCGGGGGTATCGCCGCCACGGACAGGAACTTTTGCCTTTTCCGTGACACCAGGTCCTTGACAGACGCTGGATTTCGTTAACAGTTCCATTTATTGCTCAGGCCGCCACTGGCAGACCGTTGCTAACAAGTATTCGTAATGTACATAACGTACGTTGTGGAGTCGCAGGTAATCCTTCGATCCCAAGTAACTGATATTCTCTCAGAAAAAATCTTGCTCCGATGTTCTGTGCTGCGGACAGGTCACAGTTGTAGATCTTACCATTCTGAAACATACAAAGACTGTAATTGTAAACCTTTCGTCCATGTTCATAATGGTAGATACTGTGCCGGTCTACGACTCCCGATCCATCGAATGCATACTTGGAAGTTCCCCATGCACAGACATGGGACAGCCTCATTCCCATACGATGTGCCTGCAATTCTACACGATGCTGTACATCGTTCTTTCGCCACAGATGAATCCTTTCCCGGTATCTTCTTCCACGGATCTTTCCTTTGGAATCCAGATGTTCGAATACGATACAGTCCACACTGTATAAGACAGCGACATCCATCAATGCTTTTGTTGTCTGAATGGATAACTGCCGGTTCGCTTCCCGGATCCAGCGATAAGCACAATGACTCTTCTTTCCTGCCTGCTGATACATCCGCTTCCGGTTGATCATGTGATTGAGACGGTCTTCTTCACATGGAAGGTGGATCACACCTTTCGCATGGACAGTACCATCTGCCTCCATGACACACCAGGATGCTGCGGCATTGATCCCCAGATCAACGGCAAGAACCCGGTAAGCAAGTTTATCCTCATCCTGAACCAGTTCCCGAATTTCTTCAAATGTAAAACGGATCTGATACCGGCCACGAACCTTATCCACGATCGGAGACAGCATTTTCCGTGTTTTACTCAGACGGCTGATCTGCTTCGCATCGGAAGGCCTGATCTGGAAATAATACCAGTTCCATGTCTTTCCGTTATACAGTTTTAATCCGATCTGACTATCTGCCAGACAGGACATCTTCCGTTCCTGATCGTAAAACGTCAGTTCATAACGGGATGGAATACCAAGCGTTGGTTCCGCTCCACGTTCCATCGGTGGAGTTTCTTTCCAGTTCTTATGGTTAGAACGATAAGATTTTACCATTCCAAATGCATCCGCTATAATCGCTCTTCTGGTATAACCAGGCATCTTCGGAAATTTGAGATCAAACTCCGGATACTTCGGTACTGCTGTTTTTGTCCGATGTACCAACGTATCGATCAGACGTTTTCTCAGTTTCGACTCCACGCCCATGATCGTATCCCATTCTTCCGAGATCACGGAGACACAAAACTTCAAGGCTTCCAGACAGATCAGGGAAGTCTGGCGCATCAGGCGGCTGTCTACCGCACGTTTTCTTGCGATATTCAATTTTTCGGTTGTTTTATCCTGCGTGGCGTCTAGTTGTTTCTGGATCTTGACCGTATAGCAGGTTTTGATACTTAATCCCATTCCGCGACTCCTTTCTACTGGTTTCTAATATAAATATGATAGATTGCATGATTTATATTTTTCACATCTTGTTCTTTGCTACAAAAATGTAACAAATAATGAAAATGAACAAATATATAGCTAATAATAAATAAAAGACATTAATTTTCCCAAACATTTTTCTCCTCCCAAATTATAGTCTTGAAATGATATAGCTTTGATTTGCTGCCACACAGCAGCTCTCGTTTGAACGAGTCTATTCGATAATTTCTTATTTTTACGCACCGTGCAAAACTATTTGACCATTTAGATATATCTCCGTTGCACAGTAACAAAACACATATAAAAAAACAGCAGTCATATTTCAGCATTTAGATATGTCTCCGTTGCACAGTAACAAAACATCTTCTACAGCATATTTAAGTGCTTTTACACGATTACAAAACAGTTGGTTCATTTCTATTATGATTATTTCCTTTTTTAAGACAAGTTTACTAAAATGCATTATCATACATTGAGACTACCGAAATATTTAAATTATAATCTTCCGGCCGTCTCGTGAAATGAGCCCATCGAAATAATTGTTCATATGTTGGCAGCAACCCATCTCTTATATTAACTGTCGTTTCCTCAAATAATGGAGTTATCATTCTTACAAAATGTGGGAATTCATCGTTTCCATAATTATCGTATTGATTTAAAGCTAATTCCTGCCATAATTGTTGAATTAATATGCGTATAATTGCATCATACGTATTATTCTCTGACGGAATTTCTATAAATAATGTAGTTTTTTCTTTTCTTAACATACCAATCTCAAGTTTTTCCTTGTCAACAAATTCGATTTTATCATCACAAAATATTTTAATATCTTCGATCAAATTATTTACTGTAGTAAAATCAAGTACCTCAAATACATCATGTTTTTCCCGACCAAAGCCCCAATCAAAATGAGGCATTCCATGTTTTTCCCAATTATTTAGAACATCTAAAACAAAAGTAAAGTTACGTTTTGGAACAGGTTCTTGCATCATGTTTTGGAATATTTTTTCTAGCAAAATTTTTTCACATACATCGTTCACAGAATCTTTACGGATAATTATATTATCAATGGCTTCTTTGATTTCTAAATTACTATGAATATAATCAAAGGGATTATATCCAATAAATTCCTCATTTTCGGCTTTCGGATTTAATTGTTGTGTAAAATTTAAAATCTGAATATTTGTTTGATCAAGGATCTGTTTATTTTTCACAACATTATAAATCTGCCAATCATAATCTAAGATAATAGAACTCATGTTTTTGTCCTGAATACTTTTCTGAACCAATGATAAAGTCTTATGTGATACATACTCTTTTATAGCTTGTTTTATAAAAAAAACTATTATCATTGATAATATGAAAAATAATTTTTTTGTATATCGCATCTTTAATACTCATGGTTAGCTTCTCCTTTCAGTAAGATCAAAAATCTGACCAATCCCATCCATATCCATCTTTGGACAATTCCTTTTTAGCTCATTCCATTTATCTTCCCATTGATCACCTTCAATATCTGGATACAGCGTGTCCATTAACCGGTATAAAATATCATCATAATCTGGAACGGATTCTCTATAAAATGGGAAATTTGATCGAAATAATTCCATAGAAGTATCATAAAGATTCATCATAAATCCATGATTATGAATTGTATAATCTGGTCCGATTGCCTTTTCCCAAAGATAATATCTTTTTTCCCAGTCTTTTTCTGAAATTTCTTTCGGTCGATCTGTATTGTTCCAATATTGAAAATCACTTAGATACTTTTGCTGTTCCAAAATTGGAATAATACTCGAATTTCCACTGTAAACGCAAAGTATTTTTCCTTCTACAGCAAACAAAAACAAGACAGCTCGATAATTATAATCCAAGCTTTCTAACAAATTATCCCTTGTTTGATTTCTGACTTTACCACGAATATACAGAACAATGTTTCGATATAATGATTTCCATTGCCCTTGAGCAGTATCTTGTAACCACATTTTCCTATCATAATCTGTTTCTTTCTTCGCTATTTCTAAAATTTCATCGGTGCTGAGATTTTCTCTCAAAAAATAGCAATATAAAAACTTTTCCAGTACATATTTGTGTAATTGAATATCAATAGTTTTTTTTACATCTTTTCTTAGAATATCAATCTTTTTTGTCAATTCTTCCATAGTGTAAGATCTATCAAAAATAAATGCATCGTAGATTCCTAAACTCATTTATTCACTCCTCTCCATCATAATGGATAAAGCAACGATACCAGCTGTTGTATATATATCGCCATCTAATCTATGCACGATTGATTTTAAAAAAGTAAAAACTCCTGCAACCACCAAAATAATAACAAATAATGTCACTGCAATAGAAAGCAATGTTAATTCATTCATAAATAACCCCCTCTTATTTTTCTACTGGAATCCAGTCATCTATAATTTTAGGCTTCTTTCTTACTTCCACTGGATCATTTGGAAATTCTGAATCTTTGTGTGTATACTGAGTCCAACGGATCTCAAAGTATTTGTCATGAAGCTTAACAATGGTTCTCATCTTCTGATTATTATCATTAACCTCTAAGTATTCTTCATGCGGAACAATTTCCTTATCAAATAATCCTGCACTTACAAGGTTGTCCATTTCATCTACTGTTAATTTCATTCCTTCCGTAATCTTGTCATACATGATGTCATAGAAATGTTCATCATAGTAATCTCTATCGTCCCATCTTCCCTGATCTGTTATCATTAGCTGCTTCTCCTTTCAATTATCTTATTTTGTATTATTACAAACTAATAAATGACTAATATTTTTATGCCAGCAATTGCTATTATCTTGCTAAAACACATCCACATAGTGCTTTTAATAGACCGTAGATATAACTTTTTATAAGTATGTAAATAATTACAAGTAGCCAACATATAATGGTCAATGTGTTTATAATCATATGCTTCACCTCCTATTATTCTTGCTCATATGAGTCCAATATTTTACGAACAGCATTCATATGATTTTTGACATTTAACATATCTTCATCATGAATCCCTTTATAGCTGTGTTTCTTAATAAATTGATCAATTTTAGCAATATCATCACAGATATTTTCTGTTGCCTCTGCAATCTCCGACTGTTTCTTCAATTCATCGGTCATTCTATAAAAATGATCACGATTCGTATATTCTCCATAGTCCGTTACGATTTTTGTTCGTTTCGGGGTGATCCGTTGAATCACTTCCTTGCGCATTTTTGAATACCGGAAACTTACCCATACTCCTATATTAGGATGATGCGATGTATATACAACATCTCCAACCTTTAAATCATCCTGTTCAATCTTTAATTCGTCTAACAACATAATCTTTTCTCCATTTCTACCATAAATGTCATACACCAAATACTACTTTCCATGATTTCTCTATGGATCTATGATATTTAGTGTTTTATTTTTGTCATTCGCTTCAATCATATAGTTATCAGCATCTTCCATTTTATCTAAAACTTTATTTATGTCTTTCTTTGAAGAAAGTTCTTTATCGTTATGAAATATCTTATATCCACGCTGATAAGCAATCTGTGTACCTATATATTCTTTAGATCCTGATTTCACTCTAAATGCATAAATGGTTTTCGTTTTTTTATCAATTTGAATTATAATTTGTCCAAAATCATCGGATTCAGAATCATTAAATTGATGCAAAACCATATCTTTATCTTTAGATCCATGGATATGTGACTGTCCTTTTAATTGTTGCAAAAACTGCTTTGTAAGACTTTTTGAAAGAGTTTTCTGCTTATAGATAAAAGTATAATTATCCGTATAATATTGTTTTATTTCGTTATAGCTCATCCAAGTATCATATTGATCTACTACAACGTACAGCATTATAAATGCTATAAATACTACAAATGTCTTTCTCATTTTTATCCCTCACAATTCAATACATGATCAATTTCTTTGATTCTTTTTAATAAACGTTCCTTTTCTTGCTTCAAGGCAGCAGAGTCAATACTGTCTGTTACAACTTCTATCTCATACTCTTCCTGCGGATTCTCAAGATATTCCTCATAAAGATTTTTATTGACATTATGTAATAAGATCTCACTATCTTCACTAACTACACTCTCCCAGTTCTTAGCACTTCCACCGCTGTAAGCTGATCCATGAATATAGGCTACGTCACTGCCGGGATGTGCTCCACTGTCTCGACCTGTTGCATGACTTAAGATTTTTCCAAAGAGGATTACGTCACCATGTTTTTTACTTACAGATTCCTTTACATGAATTTTGAGTGTGACCTTTTCATTAATTTCATTATCTGCATATCCGTAGATTTCTTTCATAATCACTCTGGCAGCATCCAGATTTGATTCATCAATCGTCCAACATTTTTCGCCCGAATTCCATCTCGCATCTGAAAATTTTTTAATCCTTTTAACAAACTCTGGATTATATGGTGTATATAACATTGCTTTATCGTCTCTAATTTTTACTTCAATTTCGCTCATTTTACATTCTCCTTACTCATAAATATATATCTCTGTTTCGAGATAAATTATTTGCTTTTCTAAATATAATGTATCACTTTCGAGATATTAAGTCAATAGAAATATTTGCTTTTCGAGATATTTTATTTTGATTTTGAAATAAAATATGCTATAATACAAACATAGGAGGTTGCATTATGGTAAGTTATACACCATTATTTACAACGTTAACTAAAAAAGGAATGACAAAAACCGAACTTAGAAAAAACATTGGATTTGGGACAAATGCACTCGCAAAAATGTCTAAGGGAGAATACATTTCTTTAGAGACAATTGACAAAATCTGTCTCTATCTCAATTGTAAAATAGAGGATGTTATAGAGATCATTCCGGATTAAGCAAAGGGACTTTGACTATTTGGTTGAAGTCCTTTTGTTATTGATCAAAAAATACTTAAAAGATTAAGGTCCACACCCAATGACGATACAACTGATTCATCTACACAAAAATGTCTGGCAATATTGGTAAGATTAACTCGTCCAGAAACATCTTCATTTTTTTTGATTTGATCTAAAAACTCTTGTTTTGGCATCAATAATCTTCTTGCTATAATCTTACATTCCATATCATTATGTATACCTGTTTGTATTTCACACAAAGCTCGTGCAAGCAGCATATTTTCTTTTTCTCTCGATACAAATGGAACCTTAATTTGATAAGTTTTATCAAACTTTGGTATTAATTCATAGCGATCATTGTATCTGCTTATATCATTCGTACAGATTATTTCATAACCCATTCTAAGCAGTGTATTTTTAAGACACTCTGCAGAAGTTACTGAATCAGTAAGATCGCAAATTTCTCTAATTCTTTTTGCGATTGCATCATAAATCTGCTCTTTTTTATATTTCTTTCGTTCCACATACTGTTGTTTGTTCATCATAAATAAAAAATCCTTCTTTCTAATTCAATCTCTATGATTCATGCTTAATACGAGCTAATTGACATCATTTTTTATGAAGGAAAAACCACAAATCTTAATTTGTTTCATAAAATTACAATATTCTAAATCTTGACAATTTGTAGATATTTCACAATATCCACAGGTATTACCCCAAATTTGATCATACAATTCTTCTTTTTCGTCTTCGGAAGCTTTTCCAGATTTTACTTTCTCATATTGTTTGCGATCAATCCAACATGTATCGCCACAGTCATTAACAGCTATATGCAACATACATTTTCCAATCTTATGCTGTACAAGTAAATCAACAATCTGCTTCCATTTTTCATCTGTTAATGTCATTTCTTTATATTCTATGTTCTCATATTCTGCCGTTTCTTTTAATGTGTCATTCAATTTTCTGTTTGCCAGACTTTGAGTTAAAGCATTTAAGTTTCTCATTTGATTAACGAATTCATCTAAATCATAAATCTGTTCTTTTGTTAAAAAAACAAGTCCTTTCAAGAAAGGATAATGAATGGCAGGTCCTTTTGCTTTAATTAATCCATTTTTGATTTCTCTATGTAAAAGATTGACTAATTTAGTATCAATAAAAAATCCATATTTTTCTTTTAATAATACTTTATCCTCAAATGACATTTCCCTAACCTGATCATCAGTTAATGTATCCAGATGTTTCTGGATTTTCTTTCGTTGTTGCTCTTCAATATGGCATATTTCGTCAAGCTTTTCTTTTTCTTCAAATAATGTTTTAATGAATTCACTCATAAATACGATTCTCCTTTTTACGTTTTACAAACGGAGTTTTTCTGCTAGTATTATGTTAAAATATTAAGTCCTCTACCTCTTTGAGCGGCAGCAGCCAGGGATACTCCAAAATACTCTGCAATATTTTTCGTTTGTACTAGCAATCCTTCGGAATTAAGATCAATCATTTTTTGATACTCTTTTTCCGGCATAAGCAATGCAAATGCAAAACTATTTGCCTGCCGTGCCTGTTCAGGATCGTTCTTCTCTTGGAACCGCCCTTCTTTTTGATGATTCCAAAGATCATGATTCGTTTGATACCCCATATGCAAGAACAAATGACCTAACTGTTGAGCAATAATCATTTTTCTCCGTTCAGATTTATAATATGGGGAAATATAAATTGCAAAAGAATCTCTCTCTTTGCTGATAAAATCGCAATATTTACAGTATTTTTCTCGATCTTCTTCCACGCGGCCGCCAAACATCTTAACTGCTTCATCAATATCCTGAATTGGTATCTGGATATGATACAGATCAATAATATCTTGAGTTAAATGGTTAATAACTTGCTTAATTTCCTCAGATTCTTTCAATTCTCTCATTAATTGTGCATTGTTCACTATCATCACTCCTTTTCAAACACGCAAATCCTTCCGTGATTCTCTTTCTTTGTAAAATCTCTTACAACTATTTTGTAGCTGTTTCTTTTGAAAACAACTTCTTCTTTGATTTCTCTTTTTAGAATAATTTATCAATTACAGATTTCATTTTTCTTCCAATAAGAATGTCATTTTCATCACTTGCATATATAGAATCATGAACACGACAAATTCCGTTTGCTTCAAAATCAAATGATTCTAAAAAATCTTTAAATGATCCATCATAAATTTTTGGAAATTTTTCAGGATTCCACTTATAGTGATCTCCGATTAATATATCATTCAAATTAATTCTATTTCCAAGGATATTGACATATAATTGATCATTATCATAGGGTTTCGCATTTACTATTAGACGCTGCCGGCTACGATCAAAAATATAATATTGATATAATTTTAGCAGATCACATTCTCGCATTCTTACATGAAAATTTAAGGTACTTATTTTTTCGATTTCTTCCCATGCCATAAGCCTGATATATCGTTCAATAATCCGTTCCTGAATTTCATTAAATAATTCTTCATTCATGTCTTTATACTGTGCTTTTAGAGAAGAAAATATAATTTTTGCTTTTCTAATATCAGATGACATAGATAATGATTCTATTTCGACCACGAAGCTTACATTGCCTGGATATAAAATTACTTTGGTCTTTCCATCATCCGTTTTTTCATAGATGAATTTGGCGTATGTAGTATTTGAGTGATTGATACATACAGCGATCATTTCCTTTGTGAGCAGAAAAGGAATCTTTTTTACGATACCTTCTTTCATGCATTCCTGTTTTGCAGAAATATTCTTTGATTCTTTCGTATTTGGTTCAAAAAGTGAATACCTGCAATCATAATCTAAGTAGTCCGTTTCATCATCATCAAATCTATCAACGTAATCATATTCGCTTTCTGGATGAACCACTTTAGACTCGATCAAATTCTTATTTTTGAGTCCAATCGCATATGGATACTCATCTAACTCTGCGATTGCACTTCCAAGCAGGTTTTCAATAATCCATTTCTGCTGGGGTCCGGCTTTTTCAAACATAACAGAATTATATACAGTTTTTTGCATTTCTTTTAACATTTTAACGACTTCTTTCTTTCTCATTTTCATAAATTTTCTCCTATAAGAACTTCATTTTCGTAATCAGATAAATCTTTTTGAGTCAATATCTACATCTTCATTTTCAGACATTCGAAACTCTCCGTGACTCTCTTCCTTTGTAAAATTTTTCACAACTACTTTATAGCCACTTTTAATTAGTTCATCCCTTACTTTATCTCTTTCTCCCTGCTGCGTAAAATCCCTCACAACTACTTTTATTTCTCGATGCTGCTTATTCGTATTTTGACTCATAATCTTTCTCTCCTATCTTATTTTGACATATAATGATTAATCGTTATCTTTTAAAATTCTTAAAATCTCAACAAAAAGATTGACCAGATCCAAATAAATATCAGCCCCGTAAATAATTGCGTTTGCAACTGTATGTTTAGCCTGCTGTGCTGAAACAAAATCGTATCCAATATATAAGGAAAAAATAATTGCCGAAATCCATGCTATAATTCCTGTATTTAATCCGACAAAATAGCATACGACATATGCAATAACAACTCCTACTAATGCTACAAAAAGCATTTTCCCAATACCTACAAAAAACTTTGGGAATATGCAACTAAGAGTAATCATACAAAAAGTGATCATAGTTGTAATGATCAATGCTTGCAATACAAGATCAGATCTACCAGCATAATCACTGATGATGGTTGATAATGTTATTCCACATGGAATCACAATCATGTTATATCCAACAAATTTTACAAGGACAGCCTTATATCTGGTTAACATTACTATTCCAATAATTGAAATGAGCAGGTATCCAATCACCAATGCTCTTAATGGAATCATAGCTACATAATCCGCAAAAAATGCACATGTTATAAGATTGATTAATAAGCCGTATAGTACAATAGCTTCGATTAGCAAATTATAAGCACCATCACTCAAATGCGTTTTCTTTAATTTTTTACTACATTTTATTTTCATTTTCTTCAAAACCTCTTTCATTTAACTTGTGATCAATTCGTTTATATCTGCCTATATGATCTACTTGTCCAAAAAACTTCCGAAATCCTTTTTCATCATATCTATTCCATCTTTTTGCAGATCATAAAAAGGATTTCTCTTATATGGGAAAAATAAAAGGCATAAAATAGTTATGATTGACAATATAATTCCTATTCTGTTAAATGGTCCTATCCATGCTACAATAACAAACATTTGTTCAAAACATATCACCGTATTCTTTGTTGCACTATCTACAGTTAAAAATTGATCGAGACAGATTGGTAACCATAAAATTGCAAAAAATATAAAATAAATTATGTAATATCCATGTAGATAACCAGCCCCTAATTCTGCAGAAAACAATAACCAACGATCTTTTACACTCGTAAATTTTGCTTTTGGCATCTGATAAAAAACAAAATCATGATATAAACGATCATATTTTTCAGATTTTATCAAACTTTTTCCATGAACTGTTCCATTCCCTGATTTACTTGAAATTCTAAAATTAGTAATAGCTCCTTTGCTGTTGTATGGATGGTTATATATTGATGAATCAAAAAATTTCCAAATTAAACTACGACCAATTATTATTACTATATTATTTGAGTTTAAATATCTTTTGTTAACATCACTTATGGAATATGTAGAAAAAATCTTTGACCGACTCTTTTGATGAACAAGTTTTGTGATTGATCTTAATTCTGCACTATTAAATGTTCCAGGTTCAAAAGATATCTTCTTCCCAGTAAAATCAGCTGTTAATTTTCCGTTATCAGAATGATAACTGATCTGGCATTTTGGTTTGTATACATAAAAAATATCGGAATCTTTAATATATTTATTGTATTCTTCTTCATTTGCCTCAAAATTTATATGATTTTTATCACGGTAGTAATATCTCATATTCCCCAGCTCTTTCTTTTTTGTAATCTTCTTTGAGCTGCACTCGTATTTTTGATATGTATTTTGAGTGATTTTCAATTGATCTTCCGAGATTTCTTTCCCATAGAAATTCCGGTCCGTTTCCCACTTATCTTGTTTCAGGTTTATATAAAACATTGTTATAAGCGGCAATAAAGAAAGAATGATCAGTCCATATAGGATTCTTCTCTTTATGTCGTCCATATCTAATTTTTTTAGCTCCATATCAAATCTCCTGACATTTTTTGTTCTTATCTTCTAACATCTTTTTATAGGCTTCCTCTATTTCCTCATCTGTAACAGCTTCTTCATTCCAAATTTTATTAACGATACAAGGAGTTTGTTTTTTGAAATTGCAAATAGGACATATTCTTTCAATACAATAGTCTTCTAGCTCCTTTTCCTTCTTCTTTCTTTTTAAACTTTTCTTGTCTAAGTCGTAATTCATAGATGCAATAATTATTCCTGCTTTTGCATCTTTTACTGCTATTCCTGCTTGTGCTCCTTTGTCATAAATAATACTTGTTTCTAATGACCCAATATCTATTTTATTTTCGACACATACTTTTTCTATACTCGCTAAAAAGTCATGTGCAATCTGCTGTGCTATTGTCATAAACGTTCTCCTTCACACAATTTTCTCTATTTTACCGGCGGCAACTATAATTTCTACCTATAATATGTATTCCAATGTGATTCTGATTATATAATTGATGCAAAATTTCTTGATCATCATAAGTTAACAACAAGTCTGCACAGCCGGGAAACTCTCTTAATAAATCTGTGATCAGTTCAGCTAACTCTTGATGAAGATGAAATTTAACTGGATACAGCTGATCTCCTTTTTCGATATATGGTGGATCAATAAAAATACAATTTTTCGGATTCCAATACATTTCCTCAATCAATTCCATTGCATCGTTATTTCTGACTTCAATGTAATCACTCATGGAATGAATTTTCTTAATTCGTTCAGTAAGGGATTTAGGAATCCATCGATCTTTCATATCAGACTTTGGATTTGCCATCTGTATGCCGGAAAAACTACACCGGTTGATTACTAAAAAGTAAAATGCACGATCAAGATCTGATAAATCCGATGATTTCAATCGTTCCTGATATGCAAAATATGTTTCTTTGATTGGTGAGTATTCCAGAATCTTATCATTCAGTTCTTTGTATTGATTACTGCATACAATCTTCCAAAATGCGTAAACATTACGATCCAGATCATTTAAGACCAATTTATGAATCTTACCAGCATCTAACAAAGCTAATCCCAAACTTGATCCTCCGCAAAATGCTTCTACGAAACATTCTTTATCTTGAATATATGGTAGCAGCTGATCAATCAGCTTTGATTTTCCACCAGGATAGCGAAGTGGAGACAATCTTTTTTTTAACTTTGATTTTTGAACAGGTGTTGAATTTTTAAGTTTTGACTGTTCTAAGATAACATGTGTCTGGCTAAAACTTTCTTTTCCTTCTTTATATAAAACTCCATCACACATAGGACACCAAAAGCCGTCTTTTCCTTCTTCAAAATCTTCTTTTTCTCCTATATATCCGCAATATTCACATCTCATAGTATTTTAATCTTCTCCTATACCATTCTATCTTTTTGTAGAATATGTAACATATTAATCCTCCCCTCAAAACAGATGTATCATTATTTTATTCAAAATAGGTATTACCCACATTATCAAAATCTATATCACATGTCATAGCATCATCACTTTCTATTGTTTCTTATTTGTATTTTTTCGGCGTGTATTTTTCTTTGTTCTTCTGTTTGATTCGATGAAGAGCTAAATCGATTGCTTTCATTAAGTAATCGGCATCTTCTTCTGTAATTTCAATTCCATCACAATTGGCAATTACATTTTCCTGATTTTTAATCTGCTCTTTGATTTTATCTAAATCCTTCGAGATATCTTTTTCATCTTTCGGAGTCAGAATTGACCGATCTCGGATATTAGATGCTCCAAGAAGATAGTCCGTTGTTACTTTGAAGATTTGAGCTAACTTTATCAGATTTTCATTGTCTGGAAAGCTGATATCATTTTCATAATCAGAAATTGTAGATGCTTTCAGGTTAAGTTTTTGACCTAATTCTTCCTGCGTCATACAATATTCTTTTCTTAACTGTCTTAATCTTTTCCATAATTTTGTTGATTTGTTTGTATTTGTTTTATCCATAAAATTTCTCCTTATCCGTTTTACTTTGATCATTGTGTATTCACTACTTAATTACAACTGGCTTTGTATTAATGACCTGAAAAAATCCAGGTTCCATACCAATTTCTTTGAGGTAGTCCATGACCAATTGTTTTAGCTTTTCTTGATATTCCAAATATTTTTTCTTATCATGATTCGGATATTCGATGGTCCAATCGTATGCAAGTTCTCCAACTTCGTCATACATTTCATCATGGACGCTTTCTAAAACACTTCCTAAATCGACTCCTTTTATTGGTACTTTTCTTGCTTCTCCAACATAAATAATATCTCCAATCTTGCATCCAAAACCCTTGGCATCTTCCACACATTCTTCTATGCTTTCAAAGCCATCAGAATAATTCTGTCCATCTTTATTCTCATCCCAAGCATAATTCATAATCTTTCCTCCTAATCTTCTTTGCTTATTTTTAGCTGTTCTTTTGCTAACTTGAAAGCTAACATGTACAAATCAAGTATTCCTGTTTCTCTTTTTCCAAAATCGCTAATAACGTCACAGATATCACCATCGATTTCTGAAAATTTATCATATCCTTTACTTCCAATTCCGGTTTCTAGAGTAAAATCCCAAAGGACATCTGTTAAAAATACTTCTATGACCTCTGTTTTGTCGCATAAAAAGTCATATCCATTAGAAAGAATATCATCATAAAGGTTATGTTCTTCTATATATTTTGTGATATCTTCTTCTGCCTGCTCCTGATCATATACAAAAAACGGTCGGCTATGACAAAGGATTTTCTCTTGGAAATAATCAATATCATTGACAAAATTATCAAACTGATTCCAGCACATATTACGATAATTCATTGCAATAAGTTCACCTAAATCTCCAGAAATATGTAATCTGCAATAATCTTCCTCAAATAGAAAGCGGATTCTGTATTCTGTACTATTGGGCTTTTTGAAATCCAATATTTTTATGTTTCCAAAATCTTTAAGATATACTGCGGGAATTCTCGGCCATTCAATGACCGAGATAAAAGCAGTCAGGCTCCTTGAGCCATCATCCCTTACCAAGGGATCTTCTTGCTCCTATCACCCAGTTTCCACAGTGATGCAGGATCTTGAGTTTTGACAGACTGACCTGTTTGTACTTCGGAGATATCCGAATATATTGGTCATTCTCATCCTTTATATAGCAGGACTTATCAGTAAATCCAGAGATCCATCCTTTCTTTCCATTCAGTTCTACACGATCGAACAGACAGCCAGTGATCGATATCCTTTTCTTATTCTTTCTTTTGGTCACGGTGACTGCTTTCGTATTCTTATTGTATCGTGAAGCTTTACGGTTCGGTTCTTTGCGTCCTTTTCTCGGAGTTTCTTCATGCAGAGAACGTTTTTTTCTTCGGACCTGTTGGATATAGATCACAGGTTCGTTATCCTTTACCGTCATGATCCCAGTTTTTACGATTGCGATCGCAGTGGCATCATTTCCATGGCTTTTAGGAATCTTCAGTTTCTCTCTGTCTGCTTTTGTGATATTTCCATAGGTAAAAGTTGCTTTTGGAAATGCTTTCATCAGACGTTTCCTTAAGATGTTCATGAATGTAGCATCTCTTAGTCCTCTGGTAAATTTCTTCTGCTCCTGCATCCACTGATAAAGGATGCCTCCCGGTTGATGGTTCTCTGTGCTATGACAATCGCTGCATATCGTAGCCATATACTGTGGATTATCGGTCGCACCATGACTTCTGTACAGGATATGGTGTATATGTAATTTCCCACCCTTCTTTCCACATACCTGACAAGTATATCTGTCACGATCGAGGACATAAGCACGAACATTTTCATAGTCATACTGTGGTCCTTTCTGGTATAGATCTCCATGGATCTCTGTATCTTTCATTCTTGCCGGATCGAAACGACCAAGTTCGATCGAAAGACGATATCCATCTGGAAGAAGATCCTGTAACTTCTTGATCCACTGGATATGATGATCCGTCTTTGACTGCAGCGATGGAGGAAGCCAGCCCTGCGGTCGTTTGGACGCGAACGTGATCTTTTGCTTCTTCCAGTGTCTTCCTTTTCGGTCTGGAGTTTCGTAATAAACACGTTTGGCTTTTAGTCTCCATTTTGGATGGCGATATCTGGTCTTTCGATGACGTCTTCCTCTTCTTAATGAAGACCTTGACTCCATCAGTTTTCTTTTACTCATGGAATCCCTGAGACCGATCTCTTCCTTATGTAACACGGTACCATCTTCGCGGACAACGGACACTCCGATATGCTGCGATCCGGTATCGATCCCCAAATAACCAGGCTGTGTGGTACTGCCTGTCTTATAATTTAGTTTTATGGTAAATGGGACTTTCCGATAAACAGAAGCTTTCCCATGTTTCAGTAATAAACGGGCCTCTCTTTCAGATGTAGGCATCAGCCGGCATCCGTTCAGCCCGACCACGAATACACTCATGGCTGGTCCTCCTTATATATTGTTATGGCAGGTACACAAAAGTCCTGCCCTCCCGGATGGGAGTGATCACCCTTCGACAAAATTCCAGATACTTCGTGCTCCAGGTCAGTGTCCTCTTCTCCTGAAAGACATCCGTTGCCTGAACCCTGTTCCCGGCTTGGGTACTACCGGGTCGGGTATTGATATCTGGGACGTAGTACTAATGGTATTCCTCACAAAAAGTGGGTTCCGTTGCACTGAGTCTAGTCAGCATGCCCTTTCGGGGACCATGAAATGACTTCACATACTTTTTTCGCATGCTCGGTTATTCAATGGCCGAGAAGCTGACATATTGCCCTATGATTCTTGAAATTTTCTTTTTGTTTTTCCAAATTCATGTAAAAATGTTACCTTTCTAATCACATTTTGTTCCATTTCAAAATTAATTAGTACGAACGTTCGTTATAATTTAATTATACAATAACCTTGACAAATTACAAGCGAAAATATGTAACGTTCCCATATTTTTTAGCTTTATTTGAACATATTTCAAGAATAACATTATAATTATGTGGTAATATTACATATTTTAAATTATTATTTATAATTTGTTCCAACTTCTAAACAAAAAAAATAAGCCCCGTTATCCGTTAAGATTTTGGGGCTTTTATTCTTATACTTTATCTTCTTCCAGCAAGAAGACTCCGACCTCTAAGGTGAGAGATGAATTGCGTCTGTTAAGCACTTGATATTGTATTCTGATCATAGTATAATATATTTAAAAGAATAATAAAGAAATGATAAAATATAATAAATTGTTAAAATGATCAAAAACACAAGCAGAAAACTAAGGGAGTGATACCATGGCAAACAGAGCATATAAATTCAGAATATATCCCAATAATGAGCAGATGATTCTGTTTGCCAGGACTTTCGGCTGTGTCAGAATGGTGTACAACCATTGGCTTAATCGAAGGATCAGGCAGTATAAGAAGAACAAGACAAATATAACATATACTGTCTGTGCGAAAGAAATGGCTGAAATGAAGAAAACGGAAGAATACGCATTTTTGCGGGAAGTCGATAGTATATCCTTACAGCAATCACTCCGACACCTTGATACAGCATTTCAGAACTTTTTCAAACGGCCGAAAACAGGATTTCCAAGGTTCAAATCAAAAAAGAATCATAAAAACAGCTATTCAACCATATGTATCAATGGCAACATCACCATATCGGATGGGTATCTGAAACTGCCAAAGATCGGACAAGTCCGATTAAAGCAGCACAGATCTGTTCCAAAGGGATACAGGTTGAAATCAGTGACGATCAGCCAGACACCAGGCGGAAGATACTATGCAAGTATCCTTTTTGAGTATGAAGATCAGATACCAGAAAAGGAGATGCACAGTTTTTTAGGTCTGGACTTTTCCATGCACGGATTATATCGTGACAGTAATGGCAATGAACCGGCATATCCAGGATATTACCGGAACGCAGAGAAAAGATTAGCAAGAGAACAACGCAGACTTTCCAAGATGCAGAAAGGTTCGAACAATCGCAGGAAACAGAGAATCAAGGTAGCCAAACTTCACGAAAAAGTTTCCAATCAGCGAAAAGATTTTCTGCATAAGCAGTCAAGACAGATAACCAATGCCTATGATTGTGTATGTATAGAGGATCTGGATATGAAAGCAATGTCTCGGTCGTTGAAATTGGGAAAATCCGTTTCGGATAATGGATGGGGAATGTTCACAGCCTTTCTAAAGTATAAACTTGAGGAACAAGGGAAAAAACTTGTGAAAGTGGACAGATTTTTTGCAAGCAGTCAGATGTGTTCTGCCTGTGGTTACAAGAATGCGAAAACAAAGGATCTTGCACTCAGGCAGTGGGATTGTCCGCAGTGTGGAATCCATCACGACAGAGATGTAAATGCAGCGATCAATATCAGAAATGAGGGAATGCGGATAGTAACTGCATAACCACAATTTCACATAATACAACCGTGGGACACACGGGGTTAGCTCGCTTAAGCTTAGCACATTGGTGCTATCGAACGAGAACCAAACCTGCCGAGGTTAGGGAAGCTCCCACCTCTATAGATGGGAGAGGATGTCACATAACAATGTTTCCGTTTGCATCGGCTTTTTTGGTAAATACAGCAATGATCAATTCTACCCATGCAACAAAACTTGGAATCGCTGTCCAACAAAACACAATATAGAGGATTCCCATCCCAGTCTTTCCACTGTAAAACTTATGAGCACCGAAACCACCAAGGAAAAGTGCCAGTAAGCAGTAAGCTACTTTATTCACTACTTTCTTTCCATTTCCTGCTGCCACATCAGATGCATTGTTAATACTGTTTGTCATGTTAATATTGATTCCAGCATCGTTGTGATTCTCAGGCTCTTTTTTTGCCTTTGTCACAATGATCTGATCTTCATCCTCGAAAATTTCCACCAAATCTCCAAGAACAGGATCAAATCCAAGATCACATCTTCGAACTTCTTTAATGGAACCATTGTTCATCCCGATCGTTACAATATCATTTTCTACTCTAATCATTTTCCCTTTTTTCATCTACATCTCCTCCTTCATCATTCTTACTTTTATTAAGATCAGATACATACATGGTGCCATAATGTGGTTCTTCTTCTGGATGTTTTTTATAGTAATCCTTTCGGATCATACGAAATACAAAGCTGCAAACCACATGAATCATACATGCAGCAATTACAAATGTCACCCATAAATGCTCATATGTCTTAAAATACATTAAATCTGCCACTGTTTTTCCGCGGGAAAATACATATAAAATAATCAATCCAACGATAAATGGAATGATAGCGATTGCTTCTTCTATGACGATTGACTGATAAAAACGTTGGGAAAAATTAAACATCATGTTATACACAAGATCAATTGCGATTACATATGCAGCAGCAGTCAACATGACATTTAAAATTGTACGAAATGTATGAGATTCATACAATGCTCCAGGTCCTGCATTAACACTTACTAAACCAGTAAATGCTGTAAATATCACAAAACATAATGCAAATGCTTTTTCTCCAAACCATAGTCTGGATTTCCATCCTCTCTGTAAATTCAAGATTTTTTTCATAATTTAAATTCCTTTCTTTATTTGATACTTAACAGTTACTTTTCTGTCTCTTGACAGATCTGCTCTATTTTAGCAGCACTATTCTTTTTTAATTTATCATTTTGATAAAATAAAGTTCTGATTAGACTCTGTCTTAACATAAACTTCATTCCTGCAGATACTTCCATTGGTGTAGGTCTTTTAGCAACCCATTTCGATCTACGCTCTACGTTTACAACGATAATACCCACATAATATGGAATCTGTTCTTTCCATTCATACAAGGATTGCTTTAAATATAACTCTCTTGGAATAACCAAATAATTATAATTTCCAATCCATGTTTTGGCAGCCTTACTCTTAAAATCGGCCATGCTGACTTTAATCTCATAGCATCGAAATTCATCTTTTTTTGCGTTATAGCTTAGAAAATCAACGATTTCCTTTACTTTTTTCTCCTTGAGAAGAGTTACGGTAACTTCCTTTGTTCCATACTCTCTTGCAAGGCATGGGTTGGATCCAAACAGGTTTTGATATAAGACATCTTCAATGATCAATGTTTCTTCTGTTTTTGCCATTATTTATCTCCTTCTGTTATTTCATCAATGGAATATGCAAGATTATCGATATAATACAGCTTTAGATGTTCCATATTAGGGAAAATATCCGCAAACGTTTTATCTGTGTCCAAAAAGTCTGAATCTTCAATAATACAAACATCGTCTCCCAGTTCTGGATTTAGTAAGCGGATATAGCCACCAGCTTTTGTAAATTCATCGAAATCATATATTCCGACAATATCTCCTTCAACCCAGTTTTTTATATAATTTTCTTTTCCATCACAAACCAGACGAAAACCAGATCCTTCAAATATAACTACTTGTGGTCCTTTACCACCAGGCAATAAAACAAAACGATATCCAAAAGCTCCATCTGCCATAGCTTCTTCTTCCGTCTCATATGTATGCGGAGATGGGATGTTAATTTCGTAATAATTTTGATCTGTCGCAGCAAACATACCTGACATACAGTATTGATATCTTTTTTGCATAAAAAACCTCTCTTTCATGGAAATTATTTAACACGCCGTGAGCAAGAAGTCCCCCACCTCTATAGGTGGTGGGATGAATTGCGGATTACACAGCATTTTTTATTATGTACTGCCAATTGTTGTTATGACATTCCAACTTCATTTTATTGATGCTGACCTGTTTATAGGTTTTGTTTGGCAGAGTAATATAGTCATTGTTCTCATCTTTTATATATGCCGCATTGCTCGTAAATCCTGTAATATATCCACTCTTTCCAAAAACTGAAACCTTATCGTTAAGATAAAATCCTTTATAATAAGGCGTATTCTTACTGTTACGCGTCTGATTTCTGTTTGGCTTTTTTCTTCCCTTACGGGCGGTAGCCTCGTGTAAAGAGCGTTTCTTTTTGCGGAATTGTTTTATCAGTAACCATTCTTCAGGATTTTCTTTGATTTCATTGATACCACTAATGACAATCGCATCATTATAGTGCGTCTTATCCAATTTCATCGCCTTACGTTTTGGTGTTGTTTCAGATCCATATGTGATCTCAGCATCTGGATACGCTACAAATATCCTCTTACGTAAGGTATTCATGAACGGCGGTTCTTTGTATTGTTTTACCTTTTTATGCTGCTCCTGCCATTGATAGAATATTCCACCTTTCCTGTGATTCTACGATGTATGACAATCTGTGCAAACTGTAATAAGATTATCAACTCTGTTTGTTCCGCCATTACTGCGGTAGATGATATGATGTGTGTTCAAAATCTTATTTTTTGACTTTCCACAGCACTGACAAGTGTAGTTATCTCTTGCAAAAACAAAATACCTTTCATCGAAGAAACCATATGTCTGACCATGTTGATAGTCAACTCCATGGATTTCAGGATTTATCATCTTTGCTACATCAAACTTACCGACTTCTATGTGAAGAATGGGGTTTGGAACCAAACTACTCAATGTGTCAATCCAATGAAACGTATGATTTATCCTGCTTTGCAAGCTAGGTGGAAGCCATTCATCTCTTCTCTTACGATTTAAAAACCTTGGTTTTCGGTATCTTGTTTTACGATTTCGTCTGCTTCTGCGATAAATACGTTTCGTATCAAGATTTGACCTGATATCCTGTCGAAGCTCGATTTCGCCTTTCCAAAAAACCTTATCCTCTGATCTGACAGCAGCTCCTATATATTTAGAACCTGTGTCTATACCTATATGACAGTCCTGCTTTGTTTCTCCAGTTGTATAAGTCAGCTGAATCGTAAATGGATGATATTTATAAATCTTAGCCTTATTTTCCCTTAGGAGTAATCTGGCTTTTCTTTGTGAGCATGGCATTAATGGTCTGCCACGCATATTGAATACAAATACTCTCATAGTTTTTACCTTTGACAGCTACTCTCAAGTGCTGTCCCTTTCTTTTGAAAGTTTGTTACCCTTCGCCAATGTTGTAAATGCTTGTCGTGATCGAACATACTAGGTTGACCGTTCCTACCTCACAGAACTTTTACAGAGCCTACACAAGGCTGCAAACTATGGTATCATTCGCAGGTGTGATAACATAAACAACGTAGTTCTCGAAGAACTTAGGCTAGTCAATATGAGCTTTTACAAGCTCCGACCTCAACAGTTATTACTGTAGGTCGGGGTTATTGACGCATTCTCTTCAATTTTTCATAACGAATTCTGAGCTGCTTGTACTCTGCCTGAAAACATTCTTTGTAATCTGAACTTACCATACCAATAGCTGTTGCCGGCAGGGTACTCTCGTCATATTCTTTATAGTCAGACTCAAACATATCCTTTGGCAACCATTGCACATGTCCATTCTCGTATTTCATCACATATCCTTCATCGGCAGGATCTTCGTCTGCCGGAATCTGCCATCCTCGAAAGATATTATAGTCACCTCTTGTCATTGGTCTCGCAGCAACAACCTTTATTCCGATATACTGTTTCATTTGCACGTCTCCTTTCTCCACTAAAGCAAAAAATGATAAAAAAAATAGAGATATTTCTCTGAATATCTCTATTTCCTTGACATAAACTGTCCTTATATCCAATTTTCTAATAAAAAGTTGCCTTTTGATACAACAACTCATGATATAAATTATAGCACAAATTATATCATTTGTGTATCTTGATAATAAATTTATTTTTTATTCAAAACAATAAATATAATTTTATATCTGACTACTCCCACGGGCAAGCCCGTGGGGTTCTGATTATCAAGTGTAGCTTGTAATCGTACATCATTTTCAGACTTTGGAGTTACAAGTGTAAGTCTATTTGAATCAGAGCTTTCATTACCAAGCAGTCCAACGACCACATTGACGGTAAATTTCTACTTTCGTAAGGAAGTATAGTCAATCTTCCTAAATATGTTTTACGATATCTTAATTCCGCTATTTAATATTTTGATCTTGTTAGCCTTGATCCATTCGATCAGAGCTTTTTCTTTGTTGTAACACTTATCAAATTCAGAAATACATTTGTTTTTATCTATATCTTTAGTTCTGTAATCGTAACAGTATAATAAGAATGATGAATACCAATCTCTTTGTACCAATGTTCCGTCAGTAAGTTTATATATTCTATCAGACAGCTTTTTCTTGATATAATCATCTGCTGTATGGTCATATTGACTTGCTCTGTAATTATTAGGTACTTCAATATATATACCACCTGATACCTTAAATTTCCGCTCTACAGTAGTTTGAAACCCAGAAGGACATCTGTTCTTTATGGATTTTCCAAAACGCTTTTTCTTATGAAACTTACCTTTACTATTGACCGTAGTATCTTTAGTTCGTTTCATAAGTTTACTTGCATTTTTAGGTTCCGTGATAAATACATCTCCAAGACTTCTTAAATGGTTAGCGTCTTCATTTATTGCAAGCTGTCTGTTTATAGCATTGATACGACATAGTTCAGAGTGTTTAGCTTTTAGCTTTTTATAATGATTAGAATATTTCCAAGTTTTGCGGCCTTTTTTAACAGTACCATCATCATTATAGTTTTGCGGATCAGTTGCACGTCTTGACCTGTCCATCGCACGGTAAAGCAGACGTTCTCTTCTTTCAGAAGTCTGAATACTGTTACCACGCTCTGAAAGATTTTTCAAGCCCACCTCAGTATTTGATGTATACGCAACAGTCTGTGTACCAATATCTGCGCCTATAATACCTTTGCCAAACTTATGTCTTGGATTACCAAACCTATCATATTTAGGTTTCGCCTTACCTTCAATAGTAAGATGCAAATACACCCTATATTTTCCACGAATAAATTTAGGTACAAGAGTAGCATAGCAAGGTCTGTATGTATCAATACAGTATGCTTTATCTAAAAATTTATTTATTGCTTTATCATTTATGATCTCTGATCTTGATAAATATTCTAAAACCGCACAAACTTCATCTGTTTGAAATCTATCTTTAACCTGTATCCCAAATACATTTCCCTTTAATTTGAATTTTAATTCATTATCTTTAACAGACATTGAAATGCCACGATTTATCTGTTTTGCCCTGATACAAGGCAACTCACCATATTTAGAAAAATGAATAGTTTTACCATTGTTATAAAGACATTTTTCAATACCACGCCATATATCTTCAGCTTTTGTAAGGGCAAATACGGCATCAATACTATATTTCTTACCTATATGTATCATAGCGTTTCTGCAATGATCCCATGTGACATTGTACTGTTTTTGCATTTCATTGAGCTGATTTGCTAGATCTCTGTGTTTCTTTTTATCGTTGGTAGAACCATAGAGTTTTAGCAACTTGCGATATTTTTTAGTACGCATAAGTTGGTCATAATTCTTTCTCATAAGACCAACAAGCTCATTACCTGCTTTTCTGATCTTATCAGAAAGAATCACAACCTTTTGTACATCAGAAGATGGCATATCGGTTTCTACAACCAAGATATGCCTGTCAGAAAGTTTATGAAATTGTTTTAAAAGTTTTTTATATTCTTTATCACTTATCATTTTTCTGCTCCTCAATATACTTAATTACTGTAGCTTCGCTTATATGTCCGACAGTAGATACAAAGTATCCTCTTGGCCATAATACTCCGCATTTCGCATAGAACTGTTTTAATTTTGGAAATACTTTAAATAATTCGATAGCACTGATACTTTTGAGAGTTCTTACAACATCACAAGGAGCAACTGTCTGCGGAACATCTATGAAAATATGTATATGATCTGGCATCACTTCGAGTGCTTTGATCTTGTATTTATAATCATTACAAATTTTCTGTAATATCTGTTTAAGAATGATATCGACATTTCCTTGTAATACTGAAAATCTGAACTTGGGACACCAAATGATATGATACTGTATCAAATATTTACAATGTGAAGCACTATGATATTGTTCCTCACTCACTGCCTTTTTTCTCCTAATTGATATTTTTCCTGAATACCTCTACGCATTAAGTCAAGAAAAGTGATGGTTTTTCCTTCTTCAACAGAATAGATACGAGCAAGATTTTCAAGTTCTGTTTTCCATCCAGTAGGAATAGAAATATTTATTTGTACATTGTCACTTTTAGTTTGTGCCATTATTTTTTCCTCCACGACTTGAATGATATTGTGCAGCATTATTTTGTGTTGTATGCGTGTTTATATCATAGTTGCTCTTACTCATGGTCTGTTTTCTTTCTGTATTTTAATATATATATTTAATCTATGTATATGTCAAGTGAAATGTAGCTTTCATCCCACACGCAAGCGTGTGGGTTTTCGCCACAAATTTATAACAAACCCTACCTATATAATAACACAGGTAGGGTTTCTCTTTCTTCCTAGTAAATGGTAGATGAGCTATTCAGTTATGGATTTTGGAAACCCTCCATATGGGTTATGACTTATCGCCCAGTCACCGGGATCACACATTCTAAAAATGTGTATTACGTTACAGATTTCGGAAGTCCTCTGTATGGACTACAACTTTTTGCCTTGTTGCCAGTGTCTTGCGTTCGCAAACACAACTTCCATATTATACTATCACAACTATAAAGAGAATGCTATACTATTTAACATTCTTCTTCATTTTTCAGCTTATCATTTATCTTTTGGAAAATAAATCAAATTATTTTATTCATCCATCATGCGATTAATATTAAACACAGGAAGCACAACCGTTTCTGTTTCTGGCTGTGCAGTTAACAAAGATATTTCACTTCTTAAATAAGGCATAAGGATTGCAACACTGTTTTTTGATATAAGTTCATTTTTTAAATCAGTTTCTACATCTTCTGTTCTAAAAGTGAAATATCCTGTAATACTGATATGAAATGTGTATTCATCAGGTTTTTCTCCAATGGCAATTACAGTAACTTTATAAGCTGCTTTATCTTTTCTTTCTCCAATATTAGTTTGAATCTCTAATTTTAATTCTGTGTCATTTTTGAATCCTAAACGATCGAATTCAATTTTATCAAATACAACTTTATCTAATCTCAATATACTTTTCATGTCGGTTTTCATTATATTTCCTTTCTATGCGGCATAAGAAATTTTTGCTTTGCTTATATCAATATTTGAATTATCTTCTTTATAAGAATATTCTTCATTCATTAATGAAGAAACAGAAGCATTTTTATTCATATATGGAAATTTTTTCTTTGGTTCTTTAATGTCAATTTCATGTTTTGTTTGTTTTAAGCGTAAAAATGTAGTTCTATCTTCTTTCTGCAATAAATAATTTTGAGCTTTTGCCTTATTACATCTAATAAAAGTTCCAGGTTTAGGTAAATCTAAAGGATCAATTTCCTTAGTATTTATTTCATAACTTTCTTCCTCTCCATTCATATCCATAACTACAACGATTGCTTTTTGCTGTTTTAAAAAGGCAGTTACAATATCAATTTCCGCAGTAATTAAAGCTCTTAATATTTTCGTGTTACACTTAGTAATTATCCATTTTTGGCCATATCGAATATCTGAACATAAACAAAGATATGTTTGATTTAATTGATCGTGACATGTAAATAGTATTGGCTCGCTTTCAAATTCAAAAAAAACATATTCTAAATATAATTGGCCAACTTGTACTACATTATCGAAATATAAATTACTCATTTTCTTTTACCTCCTTAAAATAATTTTGAGGATCTGATTTCTCATATATCCACCAATCAACATGCGTACCTTCCTTCGATTTATCTCTTTCAGAGGTTAATTGACACGGTCCACATCCTACTTCTGTTTGACCTTTTGCTATAAATGGCTTTGGATAATGCCTCATAAATATGTTTAATGCATATTGTGCTTCTGAAAAATCTATGTTGCATGATGTAGAATATATTCCAGGATCATTTAAATCTAATTTCTTTTTTCTTGGGATTAGGCCCCTTTCCATTTCTTCATATGTACTAATAAAACTATCTCTATCAATTATTCCAGATTTTATAATCCGATATACAGATTTGTTCTCTTCTTTTGCATCTTCCGGTAATATTTCTGTTTCAAAATTATCTGGAAAACATTTTGGGTATTTTTTCATTTATCTCATCTCAATTTAATCTTCAACTATTGTTATTTTTTTAATTCCTATATTGACATACTAGCATAAAGAAATTGAAAAAACAATAAAATTGCTATTTAAATGATAGTTTTTACACGTATTTTCAATGATTTACTACCATTTTACGTTTGCTCTGTAAATAAATACATGATTTTTCAAGTTTTTTATTCTTGTATACCAAAATAGACTTCCAACAAAGGAAGTCTATAATTATATATATTGTATGTTGCAATCATTTTGTTATGCATTTTTGTTAAATCCACAACTTTTCTGTATTCCTACAAAAACTCTTCGGGATTTCTTCCCATAAATCTATCTCCGTTTTTATGAGTCAGATGTGTTGCTTCTTCGGCAATCCAGATCTCTGTGTCCCATGCAATCTTTGGATAAACCTGAAGCCTCTTTTTTGTCATTGCATTTGAATGATGGATTCCTTTAACTCTGTACCTTTTCTGCATTATCCGTCATCTCCTGATGTTTCAAATATGCTTGTGGAACTTCTGAATCAACTTTTAGATAAATATCATAAATGCTTGAGCTGAAAGCCTCATTTCGATAACTAGGATTCATTGTTAAGAAATATGGTAAAGATTTAATTTGATATAAAAATCCTTTTCCATTCTCAGAATGACTTGTATCTACGCGAATACACATCACATCTTCTCTACCTGCAAAATGATTAAATGTAAGAATTCCATCTCTAATTTTTTTCTTTTCTTTTTTACATTCAAATTTTACAATCTTTCGGTGTTTTCCATGAATTCGATTCCAATGAACATACTCTTCTTTGCCATCAGAATGAATATATTTATGGACATATTTTTCTTTATTTTTCGGCATTGTAAAATATGGCTGTAATGTCCATCGTGGATTTGATGATAATAATCTATCAACGATCATGACTTCTTGTCCTACCATTATTTTATCAATTACCTCTAACGGAATTTTTGTTTCTTTTTTCATAATTAAGAATTTCCCTGGAATTGTCATACCAGCTGTTTGCAAAATATCATATCTTATATTATTTTCTTTCTTCATAACTTTTCTCCTTTCTAATGTTCCAAATATGCTTGCATAAATTCTGGATCAACTTTCAAGTTTCAATACCTGATAATCATATTTTTCTACATTTCTTTTCATTAATATTGCGTTCGGAGACTCGTGACTTTAGTCGTGAGAGGAGAACGCAGAGATTTTTATGACACAAAGACCAGTCCCTCATTGTTAGCAACGATCTTGCATTTCTTTGCAGGGAAATCCTTGCTTCCCATTCCAACCGCCTGAAGATATTGTCCATTGCTATGCTGTCCACGCATGACATATCGAACGCCTTGATAATAAAAGACAGCTCCTGGCATGAGACGATCCAGACGATTGTAACGCCGGATACTTTCTTTGACTTCCAGTTGACTGATCATTTTTCTGGTCTGCTCTTTTCCATATCTCTCGACCTGTCGTTTTCTCCATTCCTGAAGGGAATCATCTCTTTGCCCTTCCGCTTTTTTGCGGTTCTTGGCAATTTTCTTTCCTTCATGATAGTATGCACGAGAGGTCTGAGCTTTGATCCGGCTGCGATCCTGTCTGCGGAATTGCAGGATCTCATGCACATGATCGAACTCTGGGGCTTTCTCTGGGACATGCTGTAAAGCAAGAACTGCGATACACCAGGCATCGACCTCATGCAGCTGCTCTTCTTTTGTCTTATGGTATCCAAAGGGCCTTCGGACCATGCCAGTATCTCTTCCGGAACAGTAATGAACGTGTTCTTTTTCGAATTCCTGCTCCAGTCGTTTGCAGATGAACGGAATCGCCTGATTTAAGACACTGACCGCTGCATAACGTTTGTCCAGCCCGGCTTTCTTTTTCTTCAGACGGTCCTCAAATCTTGTATCTTTATGGACTCTCTCATGACATTTGCAGCATAGTCCCGCGATGTTCCCGATCGTATTGGAACCCTGCATACTCCGTGGTACGATATGATGCCGGTGCTCGATCGGACTGTTACACATTAAACAGTGTCCGTCCTGTAGATCTTCTACCGCTGCGTTCAGGTCATCATAACCCTTTAACGGTCCATTCTGGAAATCGACACCACTGATGCTCGGATCTTCCAGCGACAGGAAAGCGAACCGGTTGATCTCGATCGCGACATCGGTGATCGGCAGGAACTTCTGCATCTTATGGATCAGATTGATGTGTGTCCGCACCAAATGTTCCGCACTTGGTGTCAGCCATCCATTTTCTCGTTTTCGATTGCAAAACCTGGATTCTGTGTTCTTGATCACGTTGCATCGTACTCGTTTATCTTTCCCATACATCGGAAGCTTTCGCATCAGGAATCCAGCCGTGATCATCGTATGATATTTCTTGGCTAAGCGTTGTCTTGCTCTTCGTTCTCCATTTCTGGAAGCTCTGCGATGTTGCTTTCGTTTTTCCATCAGTTTGGCGATCTCTTTGTTTCTCGTCTGCACAACCGCTGCGGATAATAACTCTCCACTCAGAGATACCACGGCCATCCCGATATTAGAACGTCCGGGATCTTCTGCGATCGTAACCGGTTGTAAGACTGGCTCATTCTCATAAGTTAATTGTATCGTAAAAGGGACCTGCCGAAAAATGCGTGCTCTTCCTGTCTGTAACAGTTGTTCGACATGTCTCTTTCGTTTTGTAGGCATCTGCGGATCTCCATCCACGCCTATGACATAAATATATTCAGACATCCTTGATGCCTCCTTTCTTTTTTTTGGTGTCATGTAGTCTCTCAGGAATCAACGGGATCCCCGCTTCGGTGGTAAGCCTGTACATGACAAGATTTTGGTCTTCTTAAACTTGGTGTCAGCTTGACAGGGTCTGGGACTAGAGAATCCCAGAGTGTCCACTTCCCAAAGAAGATCGCCGACATCTTGTTTCTGCTCATTAACGCGCTAACTAATTCACAAAACTTTTGCAAGCTCGTGACTTTAGTCATGAGTTAATTGACCGTTCAATCCTCTGTAATGGTAATTTATTAAGTTCTCCCGCATTTATCTGTGTACTTCCGTTGATCAATCGGATATAACGTTCATACATATCTGACATTAAAATATCAAACAGCTGGTCTATTTCATTTCTGGTCATTTCCATACCATCTTTACGTGTTAGATAATTTACATGATTTTCAACAGTCATAAATTCTGTATTTAAGTCTGTATTTTCATCTGCAAAATATTTACAAGCCTGAATGCGTTTTAAATCTTCTTTCGTACTCAACCGACGAACTAAAATAGTATTTTGCTTTGGGATCAACAAGGATTCTTCATCCGTACTAACATATTGTGCTTTTTGAGTATCGGCAGGAAACTGCAGAGTTCCATTTTGTATATGTATCGAACGATACATGGGGATATCTCCAGTTTGATATATTTTATGAATATGATCTAAATTTCGAAATTCTACAACTGGTCCCGTTTTGAAGTGATATCCACTGGACTCAAAAGAATCTGTCATATCAGACATTATATCTATAATTTTAAGATCATTTTCATTTTCTGGTAAAAGCAGATATTGTTCTGATCCTTTAAACTTAATTTGATCTGCTGCTGCCCAAAAACTGTTTCCTATATCTAAAGTTCCGTCTTTAAGAATATTAATTTTAATTTTCTCATTTTGAATCTGTCCTTTTTCTCCATATAAGATCATTGTCTCCTGAAGAACTTTCTCTCCCTGAAAAACTTCATCACGACTTGAAAAAAGGTCGATTTCTTTTATGTTCAATTCTTTTTGTAAGAAGCTCCGTACTTTCGTAAAATATTTTCCAGAAGTCCACGAACGGGGAGTAATAAAAATGTACTGTCCATTATCACGCAATAATTCTACTGCTTTTGCCATAAACAATCCATATAGGTTAGGCTGTCCATATACATATGCCTTCATTGCCGTTGCTTCGATAGAATCTTTTCTTACTTTCATATATGGAGGATTGCATATGACGATATCATATAAACGGGAGGATTCCCATAACACGAAATTTTGATCAATATAATGGATAGTACATTCTGCATGATATGATTCACAGATTTGTCTAATTTTGGTGATTGTATATTCTAAGACTGGCAAAATCTCTGTATCTGTTTCAATCAGTGTAATATCAAGCCATTTATACCCACTTCTTAGTAATTTATCAATCACAGCAAAAGACAAAATACCGTTTCCTGCTCCTGGATCTAATACCCTTATCAATTGATTCTTCGGATATTTATTTTCTACAGCAGCCATTCTCATTGAAACCTCTGCCGGTGTAAAAAACTGTCCTTTTTTCTTTCGGATTTCCTTTTGTGTTGTATCTTTATATTCATTTGTGTACATTTCGATTGTACGCAACATTATCAATAGACTCCTTTATATCATTGCAATAAAAGAGTCACACTGCCATAACATTTGGAAATGTGACTGTTTTTATTGGTTATTTGTTTCAATCCACGGTTGGTAATTCCACAGAGTCCAACATGTCGGAAATACCGACGTTGCTTGTGACCTCATGTCAGTAGGGAATACTGATTTCTCTTCGCCCACTACTGCCGTTTCATTTCTTTTTGATAATTCCTCTCCTACCTATGTTTACACCTAGAAGTAGAAGATTGTTAAATAAACGTATAAATTATCAGATGAACCATGATCAGTTCATTTACAGTTTATCATCAATTTTATTTTTGTGCAATAAAATTAATCTCTTTGTACCAAAAGAATATTTTTAAAAAAGTCCCACAGCCAAAAGACCGTGGGATCATCCTTCTTACTCTTTCCACAAAGCATCATCACTTGTTACAATTTTTATTCCTTTGTTGGTAAAATTATATAATTGATCTTTATTATTGATCGTCCAGATATTAATCTTTATATTATTTGCTTCAAATAACTGAATCATATCATCCGACAAGATATTTTTGTTAATACTTACATTAATATGATACTTCTTCATCCATGAGAGATCGTTCTGAGTAAAATCATGCCTAACATATTCTAATGGCATTTTACGTGCATATTTTCTCATATAAGTAAGCTGTTGTTTGTATTTACAAGTGACGACTGCCTGATTTTGCATTTTTGCTTTTTTTAGACTTTGATACAGTCGTTTGATCGTATCTTTTTTCATCTTTTGCTTGATTTCAATTACGGGCTTCATATGATATCTTTTACAAATATTCAAATACTCCTCAAGAGACGGTATCCTTAATTGTTTTTTTGTATATGATTCAATATTGTTTCCTGTTTTGATATAATATTTGTTTCGAATCTTTTGATATGTTAATTTCTTTTGATATACATTTTTTCCATATAATCCACACATACGATTTAATGTTTGATCGTGCATGATCACAAATCTACGTTTCCCCTTTTTATCCTTGGCAGTTTCATGGATATCACACTCCACTGCTTGAAAACCTTCTTTTCCTGCGGCTTCGAATGCAGGAATTGAATTCTCTGGTGCATATTTTGTATATCCTCTGTGAGCGACATAACATATATTATTTTCATTTGCTGATACATTCGTATTTAATTGCATGATCACGCATATCATCATGCAAAATACTGTGAGGTACTTTATTATTTTCATAAAAATTATTCTCCTTTGTTGGATATCCACAGTCAAATTGACTGTGGATATCTCTGGTGCTCTATTTTCGTGAACTACTCGGCAAATAGTCCTTATTTGATTGTTACAGTGCATACAAACTTCTTTTTGCCTACCATAACTGTGATCTTTGCTTTCCCTTTCTTTACAGCTGTGATTTTTCCTCTTGATGTCACTTTTACGATCTTTTTGTTAGAAGTCTTATATATCGCTTTGTAAGTGCATGTGATCGGATTGATCACTGGTTTCAACTGATAAGATTTTTTCGCATTTAATGTTATTTTTTTCGGTACATTTTTAATGGATGTACAAGCAACCGCATTTTTCTGAACGGTTACATTGATCGTCTTTTTCAGTCCTGATACCAGTGTAATCGTGATCTTAGCTTTTCCAGTCTTATTTCCTGCTTTGATCGTACACGCTCCGTTTCTACTTCCGAAAACTTTTACAATCTTCTGATTGCTGCTTGTCCAAGATTTTACAGAATCTCCCGCTGCAAGTCCACTTACCACAAATTTCTTTGTTGCCTGTTTGCGTTTCAGCTTTAAGGATGATGCATTGGTTTTGATCGTAGCTTTCAGCTGATTGCCCACATTTCTGGTTTCTTCTTTTCCACAGATACTACAAATTCGTTTCTGTACCCCGCCAGTAAAGACACTTTGTGTTGTTACGGTCTGCCAATCACCAAACTTGTGTCCAGTGGCAGGAATCGTTTCTGTCTTTGTTTCTTTGCAGTCTGCACAAGTGTATGTCTTAGAACCATCTTTTTCACAAGTAGCTTTCTCTTCACTGGTTACTTCCCAGTTATGATTGGCTTTTTCTGTCGCAGAACCTTTTTTGATCAGCTCGCCGCAGTCGGTACAGTAAGTATCTCCTGTGTAACCTTCTTCCGTACAGGTCGCTTTCTTTTCATTGCGGAGTTCTGTATGCTGATGCCCTGTTGCTTTTAGTGCCTCTTCTTTGGTTTCTCCACAAGACTTACAAGTGTAGACTTTTAAGCCATCTTCGGTACAGGTTGCTTTTTTGGTTACCTTTCCTTCATCCCATGTGTGGTCTTTCTTTGGAATTGCTTCTGTTTTCGTGTCACCACAAATGCTGCAGGTGTAGGTTTTGCTTCCTTCTTCTTTGCAGGTAGCTTCTTTTGTAACCTTACCGTTATTCCACTGATGTTCTGTTTTTGGAATGGATTCTGTCTTTGTCTCTCCACAGTTCTTGCAGGTGTAGGTTTTTGTTCCTTCTTTCTTACAAGTCGCAGCTTCGGTTACTTTTCCACTATCCCAAGAATGTCCAGTGGCTTTCACTACTGCTCCTTTACTGATCAGCTGACCACAATCTTTACAGTAGGTATCTCCGCTGTAACCATCTTTCTCGCATGTGGCTGCTTTTTTATCTTTTATTTCTGTATGTTGATGACCAGTGGCAGGGATTGTCTCTACATAGGTCTTATTACAGTCTGCGTCTGTACAATGATACGTTTTTTCTCCGTTTTCTGTACAAGTAGCTTTCTTTGTGATCGTTCCCTGATCCCAATGGTGGGATGTAACTGGAATCTTTTCTGTCTTTGTTTCGCCACATGTCTTACAGGTGTATGTCTTAACACCTTCCTCGGTTTCTGTTGCTTCTTTTGTAATCACTCCGTTATCCCATGTATGACCGAGTTTATTGATCACTGTTCCGGATTCCAGTTTTGTATTACAGTCGGTACAGTAAGTATCTCCTGTATAGCCATCTTCGGTACAGGTAGCTTTCTTTGCGTTTCTTACTTCTTTGTGCTGATGTCCGGTAGCAGGAATGACTTCTATCTTTGTCGTATTGCAGACAGTACAGGTATAAGCCTTTTCTCCATCTTCCGTACAGGTAGCTTTTTTGGTTACTTTTCCTTCATCCCAGGAATGCTCTCCTAATGGATTACTTAATGTCACATCTTTTGTCTCTCCACAAACGCTGCACTTATAATGTTGGATCTCTCCAATGGTGCATGTAGCAGGTGTCGTTGAGACAAGTTCCCATGTATGATCGACCTTATCAAGCACATCGACATCTCGATCTCCGCAGTTCTTGCAGATTCTGTGTCTTGCTCCGTATTTTTTACACGTTGGAGCCTGATCAAGAACCCATTCTCCATAATCATGTTCTGTTTCAATAAGTTTTGGGATCACGGTTCCTGTTTCTAGCTTTTTACCACAATCTTTACAGTAAGTGTCTCCGGTGTACCCTTCTTCTTTGTAAGTTGCATCCTTTTGATTCCGTACTTCTGTGTGGATATGACCGGTCGCAGGTGTCTGTCGTCTTGATGTTGTAAGTCGACAGTTTTTACATACATAGTAGCTGATACCTTTTTCTGTGCAAGTAGGAGCTTTTACTACATGCTCTTCATAGTCATGTTTTGTTTTTGGGATCTCTTCGGTCTTTGTTCCACCACAGCGACTACATGTATAAGTCTTAACTCCTGTTTCGGAACAGGTAGCTTCTTTTGTAACCTTTCCGTTATCCCATGTATGACCAAGTGCGGGTTTGGTTTCTACTTGTTTTTTTCTTCCACAAAGACTATGAGTACACGTATAAGTTGTAATTTCAGGATTTTCACAAGATTGCTCTTGAGTGATTTTTGCATTACCCCATTCATGACCAAGGGCCGGTGCTGTTTCTACATAATTTTTATATAAACATCCCTTGTTTTTGCAAGAATATACTGTTGTTGCAGGGTTTTCACATGTAGCTCCATTGTGTCCACTTTCCCATAAATCATGATTTCCTTTGCATATGGAATGTTCTTTCAAGTAGTCATCCTGTGATATATTTTTATAGGTATCCTCTATTGTAGTATTATCTGGAGTATAAAGACTGAATAGATATTTTTGACCCGGCAGCAGTTCTTTCCCAGGTTCTCCATCCTCTTTAAAATAAGCATTTGTAGGATCTACATAGTAGTAAGTACCATCTATTTCAACCAGATTCCATGCATGTCGAATTCTATTACTGTTTGTTATGCCATCTTCAAACAAAGCATTTAAACCTACAGCATTTGCCATATAATAAAAAGTCCCTGCGTATCCATCGCAAACGGCCAATCCATCTAAGACAGCTCCTGTTAGGTCGTGCTGATATTTTGTTTCATTATCATCGTCATATCGCACATTTGAAACAATCCAGTTTGTAACTGCTTTAAATTTATCATAATCAGATTTTCCATCAAGATTCAATGATTTGATAACTTCATCTAATTTCTTTGTAGCTTCTTGATATCTATCCCGTCTATCTCCATATCCGCCACTTCCAGAATAGTATCCTTTATATTCACCATCTGAATATTTTATCCCATCTGAACGATTCTCTGCCAGCAGATTGCCTCCTCCAACAGTAAATGCGGACATTGTATGCCCTTCATTTGGCTTCCCTGTATCTTTATAAATTTCATTATGAATATCTTTATCACATTTTCCATTCTCAATATCTTCAATCGTATGATCCGATTTTATTTCAACTGGAATATCAAGATCATACCTTGCATATTTATTTTCAAGAAAGATTCTTTTTGCCATAGAAGCAATTTCTTTAACCATTTGATCATATGATGTGTATACACAGGTTTTATCCGTTACACACTCGATATTTCCATGCTGATCTTCCCTATAATAAAAACCATCTACGCTAGAATCAGCCAATTTAGTCCACGTTCTATCCGACTCTTCTGCATGAACATGAACTTCTGTGTTCGGTAACACACCAGTCGTTACCGTAGCCATAGATAACGCAACAGCCATCGCAGCTGCTGCCACTCGTTTTCCTTTTTTTACCTTACTCATAATCTACCTCCAATTTTACTTACCCTCTAGTTTTTTGCTGCTCAACATACCATTTAATCGTATCCAGACTAATAAAATCTTCTGTGCTAACAAAATAAGATCTAGTCCAAAGAGAACTCATTTTTGATAGTTCTTTAAATTCCTTTCTTAATATTTTTGATGTGTACTCTCTGATGCTCCCCATGATCCTTGTTATTGTTGTCTGTGGATATGCTCTTACATATAAATATACATGATCCACATCACATTTCATCTCAAGAATCTCGATCTGATCCTTTTCACACTGTTCCTTTGTTAATTCTTTCATTCGTTCTTCTACCCCAGGGATCAAAAATATCTTTCTTCGATACTTTGGGCAAAAAACGAAATGATACTTGATCAGTGATGTTGTTGTTTTTGTAACTTTATATTCTCTTTTCATACTCTTATTATAACACAAGTATGTAGCTGTTTGCAAGCTATACAGCTACAATATATAAAAATGTTCAAAAAAAATTCTCCAATCCGAAATTGGACTGGAGGATAAAAGTGAACTACTCCGACTTAAAGAAGTTGGAGCTTCCTATTTCTACCACAACGGTTATTATCACACTCATCTGAGCAGTTTTCCCCTCGTGTCCATAGGCGTATCCTTCTGATGATCAGAAGAAAGTTTGGACTATCCCATTCCTACTGTTCTTTTTTATTTTTTAGGCTGCGGATCGTAAGATGCGTAACCCTTCGTTCTTGATATTGACCGCAGCATTCAGATCCCTGTCATGGATACTACCACACTTTGGACAAATCCATGTCCTAACGTTCAATTTTTTCACTTCTTGATTTTGAAAACCGCAGCAGCTACATAACTGACTGGAGGGAAACCATCGATCAACCTTTTCAAGTTTTCCACCTTTGTTATGTAATTTATACTCTAACATCGTAAGGAACATCCCATATCCGTTATCCAGTGTAGCCTTTCCATTACCAAAACCTTTGTTTGCCATTGACCGCATGTTCAGATCTTCTACTACAACATAATCATATTGCTTGGTGATCGCAGCTGATTTTTTGTGTAGAAAATCTTTTCTCTGATCCGCGGTATGTACATATAGTTTTGCAATCTTTTTTAACTGTTTCTGATAGTTCTTACTGTGAATATCTTTGTTCTTTAACTTTCGTTGTCGTTTTACCAGTCGCTTTTGTGCCTTCTGAAAGAACTTTGGCATATCTCCCAATCTGCCGTTACTGTCCATGTACAGTCCATCCGACTTGTAATCCAGTCCAAGAACTTTTTCATCAAAAACAGGTAATGGAGTGATCTCTTCTTCTTTTTCGCAAAGGAGAGAGATATAATAGCTACCGTCACTTTTTTGTGATATGGTCGCAGATTTAATGATCCATTCCGGTCCGGGCAGCCGATGCACAATAGCATGAATCATACCAACCTTTGGAAGCTTGATCCCATGATCCATAATCTGTATCGTTCCTTTTTGATTATTTGTCGTATAAGATCTTCGGCTTCTTTTCTTTGATTTGAATTGTGGAAACCGAAAGTTTTTCGGATTTTCAAAAAAGTTTTTGAATGCCCGATTTAACTGCATCTGTACATTCGCCAGTGCTAGACTGTCCACTTCTTTTAGAAATGGATATTCTTTTTTGTATTGAGCCGGTGTCGGATGTAATGTCTTTCCGGTCTCTTTGTAATGGTTATTTTTATCTGCTAACATAAGATTCCATACTTTTCGACAACAGCCAAAACTTTTAGCAAAGAATACTTTCTGTTCTTCTGTCGGATAAACCCGATATTTGAACCCAAGATGCATATATTTACTCCTTTCTTTGATATTCTTACTTTTCAGATTCATCCCCTACCTACAGAGGAAGGGGACTTTTCTTAACCATTGTTAAAAATTTTGCATTTTCTATTGAAGAGTCAAATACTAATTTGCCATTATCTGAAATATTTAATAATTCAATTTTTTCTATTGTTCCAAAACCATATTGAATTCCAAGTGCAGAAAAGCTATTGTTAAAAAATGGAGAAGCAAATTTGTCAATACCATCAAAATCAACAGATATATTCCTTTCTTCTTTTATAGCATGTTCCAACTTTGTTTTCAACTGTAATCCTTTTGTCCTTGATGCTGCATCTTTTGTAAATGATTTTAATTGTATCATCATGTTAAATCCTCCTTGCCATATGTATATATCAACTTATACAATCTGCCTTTTTCCACAATAATCTTTTTCAAGAATCTTGCGATCAGAATATAAATATTTCTCCATTTGGTTCTTCTCCTCTTTTTACAGAAACGATCCCACAGCCCAAAGACTGTGAGATCATTATTGGTTGTTATTTTTTCTTCTTCAGGATTTTCATACCCTTTTTCTTTTTCAGATAATAGAATCCTGCTGCCAAGATCAGTACGAATCCACCGATCAGTGGAAGATAAGTCTTGATATTACTGAATCCACCAGTTGATGGCAGGTTCAGTGTGGAATCATTGCTCACCTCATAAGTTAAGTGATAGAAATAATAGTTATTTCCCTGATGGATCGCATTGCTCACATCGATATTTTGATCGTTCACTTCGCTTTGTGTCACTGTCATTGGGATCGTTACATTGATCGGTTCTTTTAACAGTGTCTTACCGCTCTGTGTCTTTGTCTCTGTGATCTTATACTTATCTGGCAGTAATCCATCAAACTTGATCTCTCCATTTTCGTTTGTTGTGTCACTTGCGATCTTGTTTCCATCGGAATCTTCGATCGTAAATTCCACACCTTTTAATCGTTTTCCGGAGGAATCTTTCTTAACTAATTTTACGGATCCACGGATCATCTGGTTAACGAAAGTTGCATCTGCTGTCAGTTTCGCATTTCCCATAGTGCCTTCTGGTCCGATCTTAAATGTTACAGTGCCTTTGCTCTGGTCAACCGTTGCATTGGTGCTGTCAGATGTAAGTGTCAGGAGCTTAAAGTATTTCTCTCCACCACTCTCGCTGCATGTATAAGTACCGTAGATCAGATCATCGAAGGTTGCAGAAAGTTTGATCCTTTCTCCCGGATGAGCTTTTAACTGTTTTGCTACTTCATCCTTGCTGAATTCAATCTCTTCCTTGTACGTATGTTTCTTTCCATAGGCATCGGTTCCTTTCAGTGTAAACGTAAATTTCGCACTTCCGATATCCATGTTTAAGTTAGATGGATCGATCTCTTTCGTGATCGTTACCTTTCCTCTTCCCGGTGTATGGGTATTGGTTGCAATCGTTGTATCAGGATCATCCTTATCGGTTGTATAAGTTGACTTATATCCGATCTGACTCTCTCCTGTGACCACACCTTCTTGTACTTCCTGCCATGTATAAGTGATCGCTTTTCCATTCTCTTTCTTTGGAACGAGCTTGGATGTTGCTTTCCATCCATTCTTTTCAGACAAGGTTACTGTATCTGCGACTTTTCCGTTTCCGACAAGATTAAACTTGACAGAATCTGGGCGGATGCCATCGGAATCGTTGTTATCACTCCATTTCTTCTGGATGGATCTGGTTGTTGAATCTGGACTATGTGTGTTTGTGATATTGGTTGTGATCGTTGTGATATCACTGGATTTATCTGTAGATTCCTTCACTTCATAAGCAATCTCATATCCAGTCTTAGCATTTCCATTAACAACAGAGGATGAATCTTCTTTGACTTCATATTCATACTTTTCGCCAAGATCATCTGTTTTAGGAAGATCATTAAACTCTGCAGACCAGTTATTAGCTGCACTTAATGTTTGATCTTTTTGCATATCTGTTCCATTACGATATAATTTGACATTTACTGAATCCGGGCGGATACCATCACTGTTATTGCTGTCATCCCAGTTTTTCTTAACAACAAGCTTTACACTTCCACCTTTATCATATTTGTTTGTATAGGATAACGTATAGGTATTTTTATCCCAATCGCCACCTTCTTTGCTGACTCTTGTGTAGTTTGCTGCATTACAAACCTCGCTAAACGTATAGTTTCCTTCCTCACCTCGCTTGATATCTGTCTGCATTGCCCAGTTGTTATCTTTGTTCAGAACATAAGTCTTCACTTCATGTGTATTCTTATGTTCTGCCTTGATGGTCACTGATACAGGTCTTGTGTTCATAGAGTTGTTATCGTCGATCCAGCACTTCTTCACCTGCACATAATCTGATGGAGTGTTGACAATTGTCTTGGAATCATGTTTGTAAGTTGTTTCATCGGTATTGGTGTTTCCCTGGGATGCCACGTCGTGGATAAAGTCCGCAGCCGTGTTGTTTAATACTTCTCCGCCAAATGTCAGCTTTTCATCGGACTTATTATATCCAAGTGGTGCTTCGATCTCTTCCACCGTATACATTTCTTTGCCAACACCGTCTTTTGCATAAATACCAGTTGGCAGTCCGAAGAATTCCAGATAACCAAACTGATCATCTCCGGAAACGGTTGTTGCGATCGTATCACCTTTCTTAAAGATTGTCTTTCCATTGCGGTCCACGATCTCACAGGCTGCTTTTAATGCAAACTTCGCACCCGGTAACATATTTCCTTTGTTATCTGTTTTGATAAACTGAATGCTGTATTTCTGAAGCTTATCAGTCAGGTTCAGGTCGATGTTTATATGTTTTGCCGTATCTAAGGATACATCACTCGTATCATCCGGATCAATGACTTTGACTGTCGTTTCGATCGTCTGATATTTTGCATATTTACTGGATGACTTAAAGCTGATCTGAACTTTCTGTTTTCCAGACATATCCGCATAGGTTGGATTGAAGCTGACATCTGCGTCCGTCACATCTTCCAGTGTTTCCTCTCCATTATCATCATAGAGCATGGAGAAGTCAAAATCACTGGCTTTGTATTTATCTCCTAACATAAAGTCTGTCTTTGGAGAAGCTGTGATCTGCAATCCTTTTGCTGCCACATAATCATCTGTGATCTGTAACTTCTGATCCTGTGTATAGGTTGTCTTTAGTTCAGAACATCCGTAAAACATCTTGGATACATCTTCCACATTGGATGTGTTGAAACTTGATAAGTCGAGTTCTTTTAATGCTCCGCATCCGGCAAACATCTCAGACATATCCACGGTCTGTGAAGTATCAATGTTTTTAAATTTGATCGTTGTCAGTGCTGTACAGTTTAAGAACATCTTTGATGATACCGCGTTCATGTAGATGACCTGTCCGGCTCTCTGTGTGGATACATAATAGTTGTTTCCATCTTTCCATAAAACAACACTTCCGTCCTTGTTCTGGGAAACGTCTTTTGTCTGGACTCCGTCCGCTGCTTTTTCCCATGTAAACGTGATCGTCTCTGCATTGGCAAATTCTTTGTTTAAAGTTTCGCCTTCTTCCAGAACATAGATCCCTGTTGATGGTTTCGCATCTTCACTTCCCATTGGATCTTCCACGTCCGGCGTTGTATTGTTTTTATTCAGGTTGTTCATAGCATCTGGTTTCGTATCCCATGTGATATTGACTTCATGCTCTTCTTTATCAATGGTATATCCGTTTGGACCGGAAAGTTCTTTGACATAATAGTGGCCCTGATAGAAATTAGTCGTCTGTTTTCCATCGCTGCCTGTTCTTGTGAAATTCACTGGTCCGTCTTTGCTTGTTGTCTTTTCATCGATCTTTGTTCCCGCTTTCCATACAACGGTTCCATCATCCTTTGTGATATCTTCTTTGGCAAACAAACCGTAAACAGCTCCATTGATGTTATCATCTTCATATGTGAATCCTACATCTCCATCATGCCCTGTCAGATACTCTCCTTTCTTCTGTAAGGAGATCGAACCCATGACCGGTGTATCTGTCTCGTTTAAGGTTGCTTTTCCGTTTCCGGCATTGTCATATGTGATCTTGATACTGTCAGACTTTTCACTTAAGGTAAAGGTTCTTTGTTCTGTATCAAGATTGTAACCATCCGGTGCAGTCGTTTCTTTGATCGTATAAGTTCCATATGGCAGTCTGCAGGATGCTTTCCCGTCAGAGGTCGTTCCTGTCGTTAATGTTGCCACCTGATTCTTTTCACTGTCATAGACTTTGTAGACAGCTCCGTTTAACAGTTTTTTTGTTTCAGAGGATTGTTTGACAAGTTCTACTTCGATCGGTTTTTCATTATCATCGTAAGAATAGCTGACAGTCTTATTTTTGTTGTCTTTTGTTAAGACGATATCCTGATCTTCGATCCAGTCATGCTTATCCTGTTCTTTTGTGCAGCCATTTTCACCGGCTACCTGATGCAGGATATAAGCTCCCAGTGCTACTTTTTCGCTGGTCTTTGCTTTTCCGTTCTTTCCGATCGTCAGTGTTTCTACGACATGTCCATCCGCTTCTTTTAATTCAAACTTCGCTCCGACTTCTGGTACATATTCATCCGCTGCGACTCTCTTTTGCTTGTAGATCTCTATCCATCCGGAATCAGAGTATGGATCAGATGCCTCAATCTCATAAACATCCTGTCCTTTTTCCGTCTTTGGGTTATGATCTTTGGAATAGTAGATTCCCATCAGATCATATCCGTCAGCTCCCATGGTCTGAATAACGACAAATCCATTCTTCTTACTGTATTTGTCTAACATCAGGGCAGCTTTTCCCTCTTTGTTCGTTACGATCTCTCCAAGGATTGCTTTTTTGTCCAGGGAATTGATATAGTCGATCCTTTTTTGTGCATTTCCAAGATCCTGTTTTTCAATATCTTTGGTATAAGATGCATCCAGAACCGTAAAGGAAGCTCCAACTTCAGCCTTGCTTCGTTTATTCTTACTCATCTTCTTGATGATACGAAGTTTTGTGGAACCATAGTTCTTTAATACAACATTGTGATTGTATTTTCCTGTATCTCCATCCTCGATCTTGATATCTGCGGAATCCTCACTAAATTTATAGTTTGGAGTTCCTTCGATCTGATGAACATAATATGTTCCCGGATCCAGCTCTTTGGATTCTGCATATCCTTCCGTATTCGTTGTGATCGTATCGGCAACTTTTTTTGTTGCTTTGTTGATGATCTCAAACTTGGCTTTCACTTCTTCTTTTTCCTGATGGGTATCTGTCTCATCATCATCAATGACTAACTTCTTTATTACAGAGATACGGGCTTTCTTTTCCTTGTTCTCACATTCAAACGTATAAGTGATCGGAGTCCCATCACCGTTCATTTCCTCGATCGTCTTTGTCATATCCTGTGCCATCTCATAGCCTGCTTTTCCTTTTGTCTGATGAATGGTATAAGATCCATATGGCAGCAGTTTTGTTGTTGCCACACCCTCAGAATCCGTTGTGATCGTATCAACAACATCGTCGTTGATGTTCTTGATCTCAAAGACAGCATCCGGTTCTTTGACTTTTGTACTTCCTGTGACATAGTATTTCTTGATACTTAGTTTTCCCTGTGTTGGTTTTTCGTTTGCAGCAACTGTTTCATCTGTATTGTTCAGATAGACTTTGATCTTTCCGCCTGCTTCATTCTCTGCTGTTATGCGGAATCCTTTTGGTGGTACAAGTTCTTTTAGATAATATTTTCCAGGGTGAAGATCTCCGGAAACGCCATCTCCATTCTTATCGGTTGTGATCCTTCCAACTTCTGTACCAGCCGGATAAAGGACCGTTTTGTTATCAGAATTCTTGATATCTTCTTCTGCATAGATACCATAGATCGCACCTTCAAAAGAAGCTTCTGCTCCGTAATCCACGTTACACTGTTTATGTAAATGAATCTTGACTGGATTCCATCCATTTGAGACATCCCCAAATTTCAGTGTGCTGCGTTTCCCATTTCCTTCCTGTAATGTATGCGTCGTGTCATTTAACAGATGTCCAAAAGGTGCGGTTCCTTCTTTGACTGTCCATACATGTTTCGTATTCATCTGAGATTCTATGGACGCTTTGACTTTTGCTTTTGCTTCGGCATTCGCTGCTTTCTTCGCAGCAGCTTTGGATTTATAACGCTTTAATACTTCTGTTTGTTCTTTTTGCTGTTTTTCAGACAGTTCATCCCAGTTTGTGACATATACCTTTTCTTCCTCCCTTGGAATGGTATAGGATGCACTGATCGCTCGGCTATAAGTGACCTTTGCAACTCCATCATCTCCTGTTGTTGCTTTGTCCACATAGACCCCGTCACAGTAGAATAAGAAGGTTGCTCCGGATAATAAAGCTCCTGTGTCAGCATCTCTTTTCTTGATCTGGAGACTGATCTCTTTTGGCTTGGAATCACTATTAGATGCACCAATGGAAGCTGTTTTAGGCTTCGTATATGGAGTGTCATTTAATCGATACAGCATCTGATGGGAATCATGTTTTTTTCCTTTGACACATTTCTTTACTTTATAATAATAGATCGTTCCCTGCGGACCAGTCTTATCGATCGCATCGCAGAACTTTTTTGCATCGGATGTAGAATATCCACCATCGATGTTTTTTCCTGCTTGATAGACTGTTGTCTGTTTGCTCTTTCCTTTTCCACATGCCCAGATATAAGCCTGTGTTAAGATAAAACTTTTCTCACTCTTAGAACCCTGCTCGTAATGAGTCAGTGCTTTTGCAATGGATTTTTTGCCATATTTCACGGCATTAGCGGTCTTATACTCCACGGTATCTCCGTTGCACATGCTCTTTCCGGAATCAAGACAAAATGTCTGCTTTCCGCCGGCTTTAATCTTCCATAAGCCTTCACTGGACGCTCGTCCAAGTTCCCTGATCCCAAAACTGCCTCTTGCTTTACTCATGCTTACTGTTGCTGTTCCTTCTTTGGCACTGACGTTAGTGATCGGTGTTGGCATTCCTGCTAACCCGCCAAAGAGAGATGAAAACAATGTGAGCAAAGATAAGAAGAATGTTCCGATCTTTTTCAGATTTTTTTTCAACTTATTTTTCATGTATGGCTTCCTCCTGTTTCTTTTACAAAACTTAATTATTGTTTGATCCATAACGGTCTGTAAAATATCCCGGATCATCTTCTTTGTCGATGTGTGCAGATTTGGAATCAATGTTTGCATTGCTGTATCCAGTTCCATTCTGTCCGGTAAGATTCACATCTCCTAAGAACATCTTGTCATCATGGATGATGTTCTTCGTCTCAAAACTTCCATCGCTCTTTTTCCAGATAGCGTACAAATGGTATGTTTCTCCTGGTTCACATAGATCTTTTACTGCCTGCCCATCGGTATATTTCACTTCTTCCGGTACTTCTTTATCACCATCTTCTTTTTGAGCCCATCCAATGAACGTATACCCTGGACGTTCAAATATATTTTTCGGTAAACTTACGGATTTATTATAAGTAAGATTTGCTGTGTAATCTGCAGCAGATGATCCGTTTCCGTGGAATTTTACTTCGAAATCACTTTTTGCCCATACAGCATAAAATACGGTATCTCCGTCTGTTTGATAGGTAAAAGACTGTCCTGCGGTATACTGAGGAGATGTTGCGTTTTCATTAGTGCTCCAACCCAAAAACTTGTAACCTTTCTTTTTATATCCACTTTCTGGAAGAGTAAAGTTACTATCATAGGTTGCTGTACTATCTGAAACATTTCCAGAATCGGCTCCATTATCATCAAAGGATACATTATACTGATTAGCTATCCACTGAGCAATTTCTGTGTAATTACCACCACATACAATCCAGTCAGTACTAGATTCCCATCCCGTTCCCTGATCAATCCATTTATCAAATGTGTAACCTCGTCTTGAAACAGTAGGGAAAGCAAAATTATCTCCATCTGTAAAATTCCAAGATACATCTGCGCCTGTTCCACCATTTCCATTATAATAAACACTGTATTGAGATTTGGCCATATGAAATGTTCGACTACAATTAAAATCTCTAACATTATTATCAGTATGTGTAGATAATCCAATAGAATATGCACTAATACGTAATGTTTGATAAACCGTATGTTCTGATTTCTCGTGTCCAGTAGAACCTTCTGTTGATTTTACATAATAATCATTTGAGGAATCTTGTGATTGCCAACTTTCATACTCATGTGCAGGAATTGTATAACGAATTTTTACATCTAATGACGTGTATCTTCCATTATTATTTTTATACGTTGTAGCAGACCATGATGCAAGATGGAGATCATAATCACCACCGCCTCCTTGATTTTCACTGAATGTAACATTTCGACCTTTATTATTAAATGTTCCCTGTGTTACGTTTTTTCCTAGTCCGCTACAATAAAATTTCACTTCTAGCCAACTGCTTTTATTACCTGGGCCATCTACATAAAATCTTCCATATCCGTTTGTATATGTTCTACTAAAACCGGGACTTTCCTGATTATGAGCACTTGCATTTTGCATTTGATGCCATACCAAAACAGCAGCAAAAGATATCACAACTGCTAATGCGGCAACGATCTTTCCTTTTCCTTTTAAGGTCTTTTTTATCCTCTTCATGCTTTTCCTCCTTTCCTGATTGTTCCTTTCCAATTTTTTATTATTATGATCCAAAAAATAAGTAAGATTCCTAGTCCTATCATATGACACAGTTTTTCTCTTTGGATATCCCATTCGGATGATTGAAAGTGAGTATCTTTGATCGTATTGTTCTTTTTCTCCACGATCTTTTGTCCGTGGTCTCTGATACAGTACACAACATACCTGTATTTTCCATGACTTCGGTATGGGTGACAAGTAAGAAGTGTTACCATGTCTTTCCCTTTCCGGATCTTGATCTGATCGGAATCATCGGGCTGTATGATTTTGATCTCATCGACCCGATAAGTAAGCTTCTCCCATGGATTCTTTATGATCACACGATCTCCGATTTTTAATCTCTCGATCTCACGAAAATACGGGATCCCTTCGTACCCACGATGTGCAGCGATAACACAATTACTGTTTTTTGTACCAAGCGGCAGGGATGTCTCTCCCATGATTGCAGCACCTTTCCTCATATTTTCTAAAGTTGCTCCAAGGTATAATGGAAGTTTTACATCCATCTTTTTTATCCTGATATATCCAAAGTTACTTTTGCTATCTTTCAACTCGATCGGTGATGTACGATAGCTCCATACATCCTTTAAATTTTTCTGCCCTTCCGTATAAATTTTTTGATTATACTGTATGGCTTCTTTATATAAAGGATCTTTTTCTTTTGGGACTTTCTTTTCCTTTTCAAAATTTTCAAAAGCTTCTATTTCCTGATCGGCATTTTTTTGTTGTTTATAGGAAGAAAAAACAGGAGAGAGAAATACAAAAGTTCCGATTCCTATTAAGATGATGCCTAATATATTCATCAGATTTCTTTTCATTTCGTCTCTCCTTCTTTTTGTCGTATTTTTTCTGTCTTTTTTCTTCGAAGCTTTTGATATACTTTGCCTGACAAGACCAGCGCCATAACGATTGCAAGTCCAATTGCGATCGCTCGCTTATAAGTTCCCATCCACTGGGAATCTTTATTTCTTTGACGAATGGATGATTCCTGTGTCTTTTCGTACTTAGTCCTAGCACCTCGAACAAGTAAACGATGGTCATTGACTCCATATGGGGTACATGTTACGAGAGTAACATAATCTTTTCCATCTATGATTTGAAGTTTTTCTGTATCCTCCGGCTTAACAACTGATATCTGATCAACTTTATAAGCTAGTGTGCGATCTAATACATGTATAAAGAATAAATCATCATTTTTCATCTCTGTCAGATCAGTGAATAGTTTGGCTGAGCTGAGTCCTGTATGTCCAGTTAATACACTATGTGTACTTTTCCCACCTACCGGAATTGAAGATGCTGCAAGGTGTCCAACTCCACGTTCCAAAATTTCTGCATCTGTACCATGATAAATAGGAAGATTAACAGAAATACAAGGGATTTCTAAATACCCCATAATTCCTGAATGATCAAGATTTAGGATATTATTGTAAATCATTGTTTCCCCATCATTTTTTTTCGCCTTGAACGGGTCAGTTAATTGCACTGCTGATTTTGTTAAATCTTCATTATATTCTTTTGCTTCTTGAAAAGCTTTATCTTTTTGTTTCTGATCATATGTTTTTGCTTGTTTCTCATAAGACTTAATTGTTGAACCAGCACTTTTTTCAAATATATAATTACTGATAAACGGATAAGATAATAAGGCAAAACCAAACAATACAATCAGTATTGGAATAATTTTTTGTTTCATAATCTTTTTACTATACCCTGTCAAATTAATTTGACAGGGTTTTATTTTACAATCAATCTTTACAATCTAATTGTCAAAAGGACAATTTATGAAGTCCTGATTTAAATATACTTTGTCATATGCATAGTAAATTCTAAAATCTTAAAATTTACTATTTAAATTCTACTGTTTTAACATTTGACCATTTGCTGTAGACTCCATTTCCATAATCAGCTCTTACTCTTGCATAACTGTATCCGAGTGCAGAAGAGATTGTTACACTGGTCTGATCTGTTTTTACTGTAATTGGAGTGAATCCAGTTTTTGAATCTTTTGTAAAATCTTTGTTCCAGCTAAGCTGTACCTGATAAGATTTTGCAAACTTTGCTTCTTTAAAAGTAATTATTTCGTCATATGTTGATAAAATATATCCCCATACTGTTTTTGCCGTTGCAGATGTAATCTCTGGTGCTTTAATAAACTGACTGATATAGTCTAAATAAGCCTGTTTGTAGTCTGTATCAGCTACAGTTTTACTATAAGATGTCTTAGCAGTTGGATATTTTTCAGCAGCAGATACTCCTGTTATACCTGATCCAAGAATAGATCCACCGATCATGCTTGCTGCCATCGCATATGTTGCAATTTTTCTTGCAATTTTTTTCTTAGTCATTTTATTTATTCTCCTTCTATTAATTTTTCCGGACCATACATTTAAATGATCCGGAAAAGTCATGATTTAATCGTCAAAAGGACCATTGACGAAATCCTGATGTAAATGTAATTTTCCGCATCCAATCATTTTTTTCTCGGACCATTTTCCATGGACTCCATAACCATAATTAGCTCTTACTTTTACATAACGTCCGTGCCATGTAGGTGTAAGGAAATCATCGTTCTTAGTGTATACACCCAAAGAAGGTTTCTCTGTTGTGTATGTTTTCGTTACTTTAAAGTTGTCATCTTTGCTGATCATTACATCATAAGACTTTGCATATTTCACTTCTGTAAAGCTGATACTTAACAGATTATTTGTGAAAATATATCCATGATCAAATACAGCCTGTTCAACCGTTGGTGCCTGCATATACTGATTCATGAAATCTTCATATGCCTTCTTGTAATCTTCATATGATTTTTTGTAATTTGTGCCTGTGTTAGACATTACCTTACTATAAGCTGATTTGGCTGTTGCTGAAGATGGATACTTTTCAGCAGCAAATACGCCTGTTGATCCTGAGCCAATAACTGCTCCACCGATCATAGTTGCTGCCATTGCATATGTAGCAATTTTTTTTGCAAATTTTTTTGCCATGATATTCTCCTTTCAGACAATTAATAATTGCCTAATCCTAAATAAATAGTTACATACTGTCTCTTTACAGTTCTTGTCATTCTTACAAGCTTCAACTTTTATGGAAAAAATATTTATTTAAAATTTTTACTGGACTTCTTTACGTTTCTGGTTCTTCTTGATAATGATAAATCCGCACCCAGCGATTACAACTCCTGCGATGATCAATGCGTAACTTCCTGCTCCACCTGTCATTGGCAGTAAGAACTGTTTCTGGTTTGTTACCTGCATATCAACAAAAGCATTTGTGGATTCTCCATTCGCACTCATGGTTGCTCTTTTATCGTCCACGGTTGCAGATGCGTTGATCGTCTGAACTGCTACATCATTTGCAAGTTCTTTACCATTCTTCACACCATCGTTTGCTGTAGAATCATTTCCATTCTTGGACTGGATTCCTGTGATATTCGCTTCTGTTGGTGTAATATTGGCTTTTGTAGATGTGATATTTACAATGATCTCTTTCTTGAGCAGTGTATATCCTGCATCTGAATGTGTCTCTGTAAATCCATATTTATCAGCTTCGATACCGTTGATCACAAGTTTTCCGGCTGCATCTGGACTGAACTGTGTAGCTCCTTCTTCTGTAGCGGATTTACCTGTTACCTGATATACTCCGGCTCTGTCTGCTCTTGCTACTAAGTAGTAATTATCAGATTTGTTCTGGATCACGAATTTAACTTTTGTTGCATCACCTTTATTGTCAGAGAATTTCTTTGTGAAGTTGTATCCAAAGCTGTATACGATACATTTATCTTTTAAGATATCCCAGTAATCTGTAGATGTTCTCTTCCATGTTAAGGACACATCGTTAGGGTTACCTTTATCACCAAGAACAACTGTATCATCTGTGTTTACATCTGCTGTGTAGTAAACAACGATATATTTGTCAGAGTATTTCTTGTTGATTTCACTTAATCCTGATTTTGTCATTTCTACTTTCATAGTAGAGTCTTCGCCAGATTTACCATAAGTTACAGCGAACTTAGGATCTGTGTCAGATGTTTTCCATACTGCGATTGCACCGCTCTTGTCAACGTTGTTAACGTTTGTTGTATCTGCTGCATCTTTGTTGTCATAGATTGCGATCACTGCATTTTTGTTGTATGTCATACCTTTTGCCATCTTATCATCGAATGTATAAGTAGAAAGATATGTTGTGCTTGATGTGATATGTGGCAGTTTGGAAATAAACTGATAATCCAGTTTTTCTGCCTTGGATGCTGTGACTGTACTCTGATATGTGTACTCTTCTCTTGCGTGTGTGAAATCAGCTAAAGCATCCTGATTTGCTGTTGTTACATTATCTTTGTCAGGATTATTACGCACACGTTTGTCTAATGTAGGAACACCTGTTTCGTTTTTTGGATAACATACAACATCGTAGAACCAGTCGTCACCTTCTGAATCTGTAGATGGTAACTGCACGAACCAAGGATTTGTTGTATAAGTTACATCTTCTGGTACTTTTGTTTCAACGATCAGATATAAACCTAAAGGAAGTTTGTCTTTCTTTGTTACACCTTTTGCATCTGTAAGATCCATGGCTGTTCCACCTTTGCCCATATAATCTTCCAGTTTATCTTTTGTGGCTGTATTATCTTCTAATGCTTTTGCCAGTTTGTCATTGATGATCTGGCTTGTAAAGTAATCTTTGCTACCTTCTGTTTTTGCTGCATCGGAATCTGTTAATCCAATGATTTTCTGTAACGCATCTGGTAATTCATAGATCATCTGAACTTTTCCATTTTCAGACTGCTGTTCTACATCACCGACTCTTAAGTAACTAAATTCTACCCCTTTGATTGCATAATTCTTTAATGCTTCTTCTGCTGCTGCATCCTGTTTTCCAGTAGAAGTAAACTGATCTAAGTTAACTCCACCTTTTTTCGCTGCTGTCATGTCGTATTTGTGAATTGTTAATGATGCTGTTCTTGTTGTATCAATAACATCATTCTGAGCTGCGTAAGCAGGCACTGTAGGAACAGCAATCATTGCTGCGGACATACATGCGTACATCACTTTTTTTAATACTTTTTTCAGATTCATACTTTGTGTTGGTAGCACGTAATGAGCTACCTCCTCCTTTCAAAATAAAAAACAATAGATACCCTTTTCTATCACCTGACAGATCCCGCATTCAACGGGCGATTACAATATCTTTTATTTTGATTTATGAATTCCAATAAATGTATCATAGTCACAAGGGAATCAAGAAATATCAGTTCTTGCTTTTATTGGATTCGTATAAAATATAAGTAAGATATTATGCACTTCTTCATCATGGATTGACAATCTGTAAAATTACAATGACCAAAACAACAATTATGACTATATAATAGATAATCCAATACCATGACTTTCTACCGAGAATTCCCCGGAGTACATAAGATAAACTTAATTTTTGTCCTTTCTTCTTATTACATGTCTCACATGAAGCGGTCAGATTCTTTTCATCATTAATGTCGTTGATCTTTACCAATCGAAGAATAAACTGCAAAATCTTTGATTTCTGAGCTTTTCTAATTGATATGATATGATCAACTGTTACATCTTTCTTTTTTAAGAATCTTCCGCAGTATGCACATATATAATAATCTTTGAAGATTGGACGATTTTTATCAAAAAACTTCTTTCGGTAATCTCCTGAACGAAGATAACTGTTTGGATAACTCTGGTATTTTGTCCGATAAGATTCAAGTAATGTTTTCATTGTTTCAATCTCATTTTCATCATCCAGTTGTATCACATATTTTCCTCTTACATGAGAAAAACCTAAAGAAGTTAAATGCTGTTTGTAAAAGTTTCTTCTATTTAAAAGCTTTCGATTTCCTTTTGGAATCACGTCTTTTTCTAAAACTTCAATGATCAAGTTTACACCCTCTTTTCGATTCCCCCTCTTTTCGATATTTTTTATTTTCATGTTCAATAAAAGAACAAAGTTAAGTCCTTAATTTATAAATTGCTATCGCCGACAGCTTTTACCTTAGTAAATTAATTCGATAAAATTCTTATTTTTACTCACTGTGTAATTTGGCCCTTTGGAATCATCTGATTTCACACAGTTCTAAAACTACATGGTTTGCTTAATAAGGGGATGGGCGCCTTTGGAATCATCTGATTTTATTTTTCATCATCCTCAACCGATGGTTTTGCTTTTATTCTTTTTCGTAAAACAATAACTGCTGCCAGAATCACAGCAAGTGATACACCACCTGCAGTTGCCATCGCCGGCACACTGTGAATAAATCTGATCCATAGGTTTGTTGTAACATAAATGTTATCCATCGTAATTTCAGATTCATTTCCCGCGGCATCCTTCACAATTACATGAATGCTTTGAGCTTCATCTTTCTGATCCAGAGGAATGTCAATCTTTTCAGGAACTTTTTCATCGTATTCCTTTATCAGATTATCATTGACATAAACTTTCGCACTCTGTAACAGCAAGTTGTCTTTTACAAGAACTGTTGCGGTTCTTCCATCCTGGGCATAAACCTTACCACCTTCAATGTTTGAGATTAAGATGTTTGGTTTTGTTGTATCAACCCCAAAACTGATTGACGCTTTTTTCTTTGACATATCATTGGAAGATGTATGCTTTGCCGTATCCTTAGAAGATGTAATGATACGATAAGTACCTTCCTCTTTCAGTGCCGAAGCATTGACTGTGTAGGTAACTTTGTACCACTTATCATGTTTCTTCTCAATCGATGCATCTTCATTTTTCAAAGCAATCGGATCATTATCTCTTACAACTTTTAAATTGCAATCTGATAATTGATCTGGATTAATCTCTTCCAAGACAATCTTATCAGCATCTTTTACATAAGTACCATTAATAGATTTTGCATAAGATGATAAATGATAAACAGAACCATATCGATTAACCGTAAAGTGAATGGATTTTTTTGAAATATTTCCGGCTTTATCTTCTGACTGAATCACGAATGTATAATAATCATCATTTTCCATTGCATTTGGAATCTGCTGATAAGTTACTTTGTATCCGTTCTCCACTTTCTGTTTTTCATTTACTTTAAACTTACGACCTTTCATTTCTCCGACTAGCTGATCACTGCCTTTGTCAAGGTACTTATCTGTTAATGTATATCCACAAGTAACAGCTCCAGTATTCGCACTGGAATCACTTGGTGTTACCTGATCGATCTTAGGCTTTGTCTTGTCAACGATAAAAGGTTTTGCACTTTGTTTCTCTAAAACATTTCCGGCAAGATCCTGTCCTGCAATAGAAAGATGATATTCTTTATCTTCATTAAATGTAACAGTCATCACATGTTCATTTCCATGACTGCTCCATCCACTTTTCTTTCCATTTGTTGAGACATTCAGTTCTTTAAAATTTTTCTCTGTTACCCGAATAGTTGCAGCTCGATCCGCTTTGTAATATTTTTCATTCTTCACAGAATTATTATCAAAAGAGATTTTCGCTACAGGCTTTGTTTTATCGATCACAAAGCTGTCTGTATGAGTACCAACATAAGTGACTGGAAGGTTCTTGTTTCCGGCAAGATCGGTACTTGCTGCTGTTAAGGAATATTCACCGTCCTGATCAAATACTACATTCATTTGATAAATATAATACTGACTGCCATCTTCTCTGCTGTGTAATACTCCATCACTGACAAAATTGGATTTCAATCTTGTTTTTACACCATTTTTTGTCAAGTAAACAAGTGTCTTATTACTGTCAAAGTTCCTTTCTTTGATCGTGATTGTTGCTGTTCGATTCTTTTTGAAGTATTTTCCCTCAGACTGATTATTGTCATAAGAGATTGTGATCTCCGGCTTGGAAACATCAATGTTGAATTTCTTTCGGACCGTACTCTTATGTCCGGTGTTATCCACCATTGTAAATTTAGCTTCTACACCGTTTTTGTTATTCTGAGAAGCATCAATCCTTACATGATCCTTCTTATATTCATACTTCATATCATCATAGGAAGATTCTTTCGAATTCACTGCCCCGGCTTCATATGATATATTCCCAATTCCGGAATAAGTATCTTCTGCTTGAAGTCCAAGGTAAATATCATGATTATAATATTTCTTTTCCTGTGTCTCCTGTAAGATATGAATTGAACTGGTTGTACTGTGTTTTCCATTATTCTCTAGGATCGTTCCGGCTGATTTGTATTCTTCTGATACATTTCCAGCTTCATCGATCGCTCTCGCATAAATGTTACCCTTGAAATTCGGAGTGATCTCAAATGTTGCTTTGGAACCGTCTTGTGTTTTTTCTTTTGATTGTGTTCCTTCATCTACTGTATGATATTCAATCCTTGCAACTCCACTGGTATCATCATGAGATGTAATTCCAATCTTTGCGATCGTATCAAAGAAATATTTAAATGGTCCAGATTTCTTTGCACTCTGGTATCCTTTTACAAAATCAATTGCAATATTCTCAACTTCCGGAGCTGTCTTATCAATCTTATAAGACTCTTCTCCAACTTTGGAAATTGCACCATTGCTGCTATCTTTTAGATAAAAGGAAACATTCTTTTTCTTTGTATCTTCTGTATAAGCAAGTGTTTTTTTCCATGGTCCATCTTTGGATGTTGAAACCAGATCATAACCACTGGTTTCTCCCTGAATTGGCTCAATCACAAAATTCTTTTTCGTAAACCAACCATTCTTTCCATCCGGCTTTGTTAATTTATAATGTTCATTTTCATGAATATCATTTGCTTCAACGTATAAATCTCCGTTTTCATAAGTTACATCATAATATTCTGGCAGGTTCACACCTGAGATTTTAATGACTCCCTCATGTTTTCCTAAACTCGTAAGTTTTGGAACATCCAATGTCAATGTCGGATCGTTAAAATCACTTTGCTGATCACCTGCAACAAAACCTTTTACTTCATAAGTAAGTTTTGGATTTGCTTCGCCATATTTTCTGGTTTGATCTTTCGCCCGATATACAAGCTTCGCTTTCTCAATCGTTCCTGTTACTTCTGAAATTTCTTTCAATCGGTAATTGGCACTGTCTGTACCCTCAATTGAAAAATCACCATCAAATACGATCTTCTTGTCAGTTCCAACATTTTTTGTATCATATGATGGTGTTGGAACATTTAATTGTACATCATCTCCGGATATTACTCCGAGCAATGTTACTTTGTTTGCATACTCTGCAGTTGTTGTACCATCATAAACTTTACTCTTGATCTTGATCGTACTGGTCGTGATCTCTTTCTGTTCAATCGTTGCTTTCAGTCCGCTGATATCATCAATTTCATAGTTGTCACTTGATAAATTGATAGAAATTGGAGAAACCTGTTGTTCTCCAACATTTTTCTTTTCAAAGGTTGGATTTTTATAACGGAAATAAAACTGATTTTCATCACTATCCAACACGTTTTGAATACTTGGAGAGGACTCGTATTCTGCATTGGTCGTTCCATCATAGACTTTATTCTTGACGGATGCTTTTGCAGTCAGTTTTCTCTTTTTAGTTTTCAAAACGACATCCTGCCCTTTGATCTTGATTGCAGCACTTCTCATTGCTTCATTTGCAGTAAATGTAAGTTGATATCCATCATCTGTTTCTTCCTTATTAAAGGAAAAACCATTAATAGTATCTGGAACCTCATAATCAGGTATCACATCTGTTTCTGAATCTTTCTGCCCATCATCCTGTTTCTGATCATCTTCATTACCAGAATTATCTGTTTGATCTTGATCAGGTATTTTTGTCTTAGAAACAAAAAAAGTAATAGAATCACCATATGTTATATCATATGAATCTTCTATCTTATTTTCTTTTACTTCCTGTCGTTTCCCTGATGCAGTTTCAAAATTCGTTGATGTTTGCAAAGACTGTTTCAATGTCTTTGCTCCGATAGAACTTCCAACAGATACATTTTGTGCCATGACGGCAACATTTGCTACCTGCGGACACGGAAGCATACATACAGCACTTAAAACAGCAATTGTACGCTTCACATTTTTCCTCATTTTACAACTCCTCTCTAACTATTATTTCCACTACTGCCACTCGGCAGATCCTACCTTTGTAGGTTGTTTCGATTATTTCTTATTTTTACTCGCTGTGTAATTTGACCCACTGGAATCATCTAATTTTACACTGTTCCAAAACCCATGAGAATTTCTCTGAAAGTAATGTTTCCCACTGGAATCATCTAATTTTACACTGTTCCAAAACCCATCTAAGGGATCCGATTGTAAATCAATCCACTGGAATCATCTAATTTTACACTGTTCCAAAACCATCCGTCATCGTAGAAAAAATAAGGAGGTACTGGAATCATCTCTTGTATTTGATATTTAAAGACATTCTCGTTACACAATTTTAAAATCCTACAGTAAATATCATTACTTTTCTGCTGACCATCATTCCATTGCAAGCAATGACTGATATGCCGCTGCTGCCATCTCGACAACTTCTTTTTTCTTTTTTGCTTTAGGTTCTACAAATACTCTTGTCACATTACCATAAGAATCTCGAATTATCTTTACAATAATCCGCGATTTCTTTTTTTCTTTTTTCTTACCATTACTGTCAAGACTCTTTGATGTTTCTGTGTTATTTCGATTATCATAAGCACGTTTATTATTATAAGCACGGATATACCAGACCGTTTCATAATAATTATGCTCATCATTTCCGATATCTGTTTTTTCTAATTCTAAATATTTATAACGTTTAAAAAGCATGTATCTCACACTCTTTCTTTTTTCATTGTTCTTTTCTGCCACACTGCAGATCCTACCTTTGTAGGTTATTTCGATTATTCTCTTATTTTTACGCACTATGTAATTTGACCCATTGGAATCATATGTTTTTACTTTGTTCTAAAACACCTTCGGTTATCATATTCATAATTACTGTCCATTGGAATCATATGTTTTTACTTTGTTCTAAAACGTCGGTTTTTGAATGGTCAACAACTTTTTACCACTGGTAATCATATCACTTTACATCGTCCTAAAATCCAGTATTAATTATATCATGATTAAATAGTTCCACTGGAATCATATAGTTTACATATTTACCTATATCTGTTTCTCAAGATCATGAGAATGTATCATTTTTACAAATTTCTTATATACCGAAGAATTCTTATCGAGAGATCCCCAAAGAATTTCTCCATACATACGAATTGCACTCTTTTGATATCTGTAAAATGTCGTTTTAGAAATATCAGAAAATAACCCAGCTTCTTGCAATGCTGTGATGATCGCATCGTCTGACATTTTGTAGGGTCTAACGTCAAAATATTTCATTTGTAGCAAATGATACCATACACGTCCCATCTCCGGCATCTGTTTTAGACAATGCAGTGCTGAAATGGCTTCTTGCAAAACCATATCATTAAATTCTATTTCGTCATCTCGCAGTTCCCATTCAAAACTCATATCATTCGCGGCCAAACGTTTCGTTTGCATCGCCTTAGAATATTTCAAGGATAATTCCAATCTTCGATAACTTTGTAAGAATTTCTTTGTATCATGAAACAACTTATCTTTCTTATCCTTTGATTTCTTTTTGTTTGATTCTTTTTTCTGAGTCGTTTGTTGCACGAGAACTGCTTGCTCTTTTTCAGGTGGCATAATTAACAACTCCTATCTTCCATTTTTCTATGTGTTTTTGACGCACATATCCTTTTGATATATATAATTATAAACACGTTACACATTTTTTGCAACTTTTTTCTTATTTTTTAAAAATTTTGTTCCATATTTATGTAATACCCCCACATTTTTAAGATGGCTGTGTATATTTTAAAATAGGGCTGATTTCTCAGCCCCGATTATGTTCATATACATGAAATACATTCTACAAACCATATTGATTCATCATTTCTTCTACAGAAGTATCCCCGTAATCTGGAGTCTGATCATTTACATTTTCTGCACCATTTTCAGCCTCGTTAAAATCAACATTTGTATTTATAGCATCATTTTCAGAATCTGAGATTGTTGGTGTAACTTCTTCTGTTTCATCTGATTTGTCTAAATTGTAATTCATCTGCTGCTGGCCACTAATGCCATTTGCCCAAGAGGAACCTCTCTTGCTCTTCTTATTTTTATGCGGTTTATTAATCGTATTCTTTTTTGCTCCTTTTGATGTAGAACTGCTCATCGTATGTTCTTTGTTATCTCCAGTAGCTGCAGCAAATGCTTTTCGGTCAAATGCTTCTGTACCAGGAATATATCTTAGAACATACAGCTGGTATGGTTCTTCTCTCTTTCTCCATTCCGGCACATGCTCAATTGCTTTCTCATATTCTAACTTCTTTGCTTCTGGATGAAGCTCATAATCAAACTTATTACAACGGAATACATTAAATCCTTTGCAGAAGATCAATTCATCTTTATATTTGAATCGCTGTAATTCATCTGGATTATTCACGTAACGCTTTCCTTCTCCTTCTGATTGACGTACTTCTGGTGTGTAATCCGTGATTCGAAGCGTTTTTAAGGATCTCTGTTCTGTACCAACTTCAATAGTCGAAATACCACTCTTTTCAGAATAATATTTCGCACTGGTTTCGTCATTACATCCTAAGAACAGGCTTGTATCACAGGCTGCAAGAATCTCTTCCCATAATCCATTCGGATATCGGTTCTGCATCTGCGTGATTGCCTGAAAGATAATGGTTGTTGCAATACCACGACTTCGGACTGTTGAAATTTTCTTTCCAAAATCTGGGATTTCTCCAAATGCCAATAGGTAAATCTCTGATAATATCTCGGATTTTTCCCCTGGCCCGCACCGTACATGACAGTTTCCCGTCATACGGCGTTCCACCGATATTATTTATACCGGCTTGAGGCTATCCCTCCGCAGCTTGTTATCACTGTTTCATCGGTACTGTGCCTCTGCTCTCACTACGATAAATATACTTATAGCAGCAGTTTCATTTGCTGCCTTTCGTCATAACCAAGATACTTTTTCACTGTGTAGCCAGTTCTCTTGTCCGTAGCTTTCCGTGTTCCATATAACCTAGCATTGTTTTCCCTTAGGTCGTTTCTTTAACCCTGTGTGCATTTCTTATGAAACGTATGTCCTGTAAACATACAAGGAATTTCAGCACAAACAAATTTTACTCTTCCTCGCACACACATCATTTGATCTGATGCTCCTGCATTTCTACAGGTTATTCCTATAGAGCCGTACATTCGAAACTTTGTCAGACTATCATAAGTCATTCTAACCATAGGAAAACCCCGCCCACACTGTCGTACACAATCTCCACCTCTGGAAATGTTTCCTCGTCTGTACGTTAGGGTATACTTCATATGACTTCTCCGAGCTTATAACCTCAAATGTCTACATCACTTGACGCTATTCGAAGGTTTAGCGTGTTCCCTTCCGGGCGTTACCCCATCATTTGAAACAATTGGTTATATAGTTCGCAATCGGATTTATATTGAATAAATACAATTACGCCGCATTTTTGTCGGTTATTGCTACCGTTTTGTGATGCGGAACACGTCACACTATTTGGGAATTCATCTAACAACATCTGCACTTTGACTGGTAAGATTCCACCTTCTGCTTTATCATCTGCATATTTGACGAGCTTATTATAAGCGACCGCTTGAAATAATGAAGCCATGAAATCATACGCAGAGTTCTGATCCGGTGTAATGATAAAGTAAGCACATTTTTTTGTTCCTGGTAATGTCAGATCGATCTCATCGTGAATTGAAATACTTTGAACACCTTCCTGAGCATATACTAACAGTCTTGTTGCAACGTCTGCTGTAATATTGGAACGGAAGTTTTCAGAAGACTGAGCATAGATCAGATATGGTTTCTTTGCTGGATGTGTTGCATCCAATCCATCAAAGATCGCATCCAATACTTTTGGATTTGTTAACGTAATCAGATTATAGAGTTCTACCATGTTCTGGTTTTCTTCCGGTAATTCTGTTACAACGAACAGCATCAATGCAATCAAAAGATTCAGTGCCGCATTTGCGTTTCCACCAGATCCGGACATACTTGCTGTATTCTTCATGATAATATCAGCAAGTACATTAATAAAAGCATGCCCCTCTTCGTTATTCAGTCCCTGCAAACAGTTGAAGGAATCAGAAGCTTCAAAGTTCTTTAGATTATAGTATTTTACGATATAATCATTCTTTTTCAGATACTTTGCCATACTTTCGGCCATTTCACCTTTAGGGTCCGTGATAAAGATAGACTCTCCACGTCTTACACACTGGAAGATGATGTTACGTACCAGAGTACGTGATTTACCGGTACCAGGGCCTCCGCATACCGCGATGTTTCGGTTAGCATTTCCATGAACATCCTTCACAATGACTTCTTTCGTATCTTCCATGTATCCAAGAATGTTTCCATCGATCTCCGGATCATCCAGCTGATCAATAGGAATCCTCTTTAAAGCTTCTGCTTCATCTTCTGTGTCATTTAATAACTTTGCTGTTCCGTAAGTTCCGTTCTTACTGATCCGATAATCTTCTCCACGCCCTGATTTTTCAAGAAACCAGTGGAACGCAAAATATGCCACTACATTAGACAAGATGAAGATTGCGATTCCCACAAATGAGAAAAATGATCCAATACAATTAAAAAAACTGTAATCTTTCTCTCCAAACAGCTTCGCCGGTTGATAACTCACACTGATCATTCCTGATATATAGACCAGAAACAATTCTCCTATTGTGAGAAGGATTCTTTTTCTCCGTAATTTTTTGTCTTTTACGGTATAAAATCCTTTCACACCGCCAACAAGAGCATCTTTAACGTCTCCTGCTGCCAACTTTTTCTTTTCTTCTGATTTTTCCTCCTTTTTCTTTGTACTTTTGATCTCCACTTCTTTTTGATCATTAAATTTCATTTTCTTTGTCCTTCCTTTCTGTTTTGTGAAGATTCCCTTTAACCTCCTTCCTTGAATCTTCTATTAACTTGTTACTGTTCCGACCGGAACTTCCGTCTCTGACACGGACCTGCCTTTTTAAATTTGGACAAAGAAAAAAGCAGCGATCAAAAATGATCACTGCTAGAAATAATGATTACCTATATTTTATTTTTTATCCTTATAATTTTGAGTTGGTAACAAAGATTTTAATAACTCAATATACCATTGGTCATTTATCATTTCCGATGTGATTTCTTCAAAATCATGAAGATCTTTAATAAAAAATTATGTTTTATAAACGAAGTTTTTATATTCAAATTATGTTATAATATAATATTTAGTTTTCAATCTGTTTAAGATTAAGTGATAGCAGTTTTGTATGAATACTGTAATTCTTAGATATTCATCTTACTTTTTGAAAAGAACAAGGAACAACTTGTCGTTAAACAAATTGCTCCTCTCTCTTATTTTCTTTTATATATTATTTAATATTTCCATCTGTAATAAACACGATATGATTTTTCATTATCATTTCGTAGTAGGTACTTAGTATTGCATACAATACAGAATATTCTCCATGATCACAAGTTCGACCTGTTACATATAAAGCAGTTTTATTATTTAATAATTGTGACCATTCCGCTTCCTCTCTTAAGTAGTTACTCATTTCCATGTGTAATAAAAGAAGTGATGGAAGTAACATTTCAATCTGTTCTTCATTCGGATTTTCTTCGCTTTTTAAATTATCACTTGCCCTTTGCATAAAATCAATACTCTCAATTTCTGCAGTAGCGTTTTCTAATATTTCTGATCGAATCGTTTTTATATCTTCAATCTGTCTTTGAATATCAGCATCAGAATTTATGAATTTTTTTAAATCTAATTCTTTAATTATATATCCTTTTTGTCTCAGATTATCCTTTGTAGATTCATACAGATTTCCATCTTCATCTTTTATGATCACACTTAATTTTTCTGGTAATATTTCAGGGTTAATAGTTGCTTCTCGTTTTTCTACATGTTCATTCATTTTTTTCTTTCCTTAACAATCAATTTTTGAGTGTGTAAATTTATAGCTACAACATTTGAAATACACTTCTCCTTTCCATCCTTAATGCACATAATATGAAAATTGTAATTAACTACTACAATTATAACAAACATATGTTTATAGCACAAATTACACATAAAATGTATTTTACTATATAAAATGCAGAAAACTTTTTATGATTTAGATGGCATTCTGGTTGAGCTGGCTATTCATACTGTAATATACCTCATTGTGCGTATATTTAAAGACAGCATCCAGTACATTGTAAGTCAGAAACCATTCCTTTGTTGTTGGATATGGAAAGTGTTTTGGTTTCTTCGGATGTTTATCCAGGAGTCCTTTGTTATACTTTTCCAGATCTTTCTGATATTTGATGTCTCTTGCCTTGTTTGCTTTCTGAATTCCCGTAAAGACGTCATGCAACACCTCAACTTCATTCGAAGTCCGCAACTCCGGCGACTTTTTAATTCCCGTCATCGTATTTCGGATATAGAAGTTCGCAGTATTATACATACGTCTGGCATCTGTGGTGTTTGTCAGAAAATATTGACAGAATACAGCATCTTTTTGTTTTTTGGGGTTAAATATCATTCTCCAGGTACGCATCGTACTGTTCCTCCTTTCTTGATACTTGACTAAAATCTTAAAATATCGTCTTGACTATATGATTATCATTGTAGATTTTAATAGCATATCTATGCATTATTAGATAATCTTGCATTTGTTCTGTGCAGATTTCTATTTCAGCATATCTTCTGATACGATTTCCAGATCACGCCCAACAGGCTTACGGAAAGTTTGCTTTATATTATCCTTTTTCATGTCAATACTCCTTTATGTATTATCTCCCAATATAAGAATAGCGGTAGTTTACCTAACGAAAGGAAAAGACCGCTATTTTTATATTGGTATTTGGTTATCTCCGTTTATTATACATCGTTAATAGGTCCTCTGTATTTTCTGGAATCGGATAAGGATGATTCTCTGATCTGTACATATAACAATGACATACGATTGCATTTTCATTATCTTTGCATTTTATAATCTCACGATATTTTGGATCATTAGAATGACATGACATTCCTGGAATCTCTGGTTCTTCTCCGATGGTTGTATTTCCACATTTATGTGTGTAATGCAAGGAAGAATCTGAATCTTCGATCAGAACGTCTATTTTGCAATGATCATATATATCACTGACATACTCCATAAACCCTCCCTGGTCAATTGCTTCAATATCCTTACATTCTGTATAAAGAGAGGTAAAAATCCCCTTATCATTTCCATTCTTCATATAATCACTTAAGCCTTCAATGACTCCATGTAATGGATAATCAAAGAGATCAACCTGAACCTTTGGATGTTTTGAATTTAGACCAGCTGCTGCCATCATCGTATCATATAACTTTTCCATAAAAGCACTAAACAAAACCTTATCCTGTGCAGTTTTTCCCGGCGTTACAAACAATACACATTTCTGTTTAACCGGTATTGCCATATCGTATTGATGGAGCTTAAAGTTTTCACTTATATAATCTTCATACACTTTCAATGCATCAGCAACCCTTTGAATTGCATATAACTTAATTCCGACAGGTGCTTCGCTGTAAATCTCAAATAATTTCTTACCAGGATGAGAAGTATCTAACTCATCAAACATTACATGAAGGATTTTATCTAACATGATACCTGAAACTCCTAATAGAAAGATCGTTGCAATTTCCACCATGTTTCGATCTTTTTCCTCCATCTCTGTAATCGCAGCTATCATAACTGCAGATAACAATATCTTAGAAATTTTATCTACTGCGAAAGGAACGTTATGTCTCTGATTATCGATAATATCATTTGCGATTCTTTGGATTAGATCTAAATCTTCTTTTCTTAATTTTTTGTCAAATCCAGCTAGACAATTAAAACAGCATGATCCATCCATGCAGTCAAGATCATAACTGTCTACGCAATATCCATGAATCGTTAAGTAAATCCACATTTCTCTAGTATGGAGTATTCTTCCCGGATCAACGATTACCATGGAATCTCCTCTCCGTATTCTCTGATATATCTGATTTCGTGCAAAATCAATCAATGGTTCCCTGTCAGACAAATTGCTGCTTCTTACATCTAGGTTCCCATATCCTGTCGTCATTAAAATTTTCTCTCCTGTTGCATTACATCCAAGAATATCTCCTGTTTCGGATTCCTGTTTTAATAGTTCTGGACTAATTTCTCTAACTAAAACTTCTCCTAGTGAAAAGAAATTTTCATTTGTTTCTACCTTCTTACACATAGACATGTCCTTCCTTTCTTTATTTTTTCATCATGCATTTAATCGCTCCTTCAAGAACTCCTTCATCTGTCTCACCTGCTGCGGCCTCTTCATCATTTACCTTTTTCCATGCACGATTGAATTTTTCTTGCTTTTGTGAGCTTGTTCTTATATGATTTATAGGCAATCCTGTAATTCTTCTCCTTTCGCATTCCTAAATTTTGATATGAAAAAAGATTGTACGTTGATCACAATAATATTTATGATCTGTACAATCCTTATTTCTGGTCCATGACCAATAAAATAGACAGAGACTTTAAAAATGTTCTCTGTCTTTCTCTGACTTTAATATAAACTATACAAATTGTCCTGCAACATCCTTATACTTCTCAATTGCCTCCTTGATGGAATCCGCCGGCTTGTTTACCAATACGGAAGTATCCCCTATATCTTCATATCCAAGATAAGAAAAATTCCACGGACCATCCGCAAACCTCACAACATCGAAACACTGCTTCTTTTCATGATTAACAAAGCAATATACATTTGGGTGTGGCACTTCTTCTAATTGAAATCCTTCTGCGTCATAGCCATCTTTTTTGATCAGATCATTGATTTCAATCAGATCATCTACATCAATACAGATTAATTTGCCCCACTTATTTATTAATTCTTCCTCTTCTTCGTCTATGGCAGCTGTCGTTGAATTACTTTCGCTCCACATCGTTAGAAGTTCTTCTACATTTTCCGGAATTTTATATGGATGATCCCCTGGATTGTAAAGATACCCTGTTACAAACATTGCTTCTTCCTTGTCACGATCATATCCGATAATAAATTCCTTACACTGGTTCCTTGTAGCCGGATAGTAGCATAACCCATCTTTTCTCTTTGAACACTCCCCAGTCACCGGATTTTCGCACTTTTCTATCTCGCACAAAGGAATTTCTGTATCTTTGATACATACTGAAATATCACACAGGCTATACAGTTCTACCAGATGCGGTGCATAGCCGCTTCCATCAAGCTTTCGATCATCCTCATACAATGTTGTATAAATTCCTTTCTCTGGACCTTCTTCCATATATTTTTCCAGTCCGCATAATCCTCCATAATACGGATAATCCAACAGCATCACTGTGACATCCTGCTGCCGTTCCTCTGCTTTCTTTAACATGGAATTATATAGCCTCTCCATAAATACACTGAACAACACTTTATCTTCTGTATCCTGTCCAGGTTCGATAAACAATGCAGACTTTTCTTTCACTGGCATTTCCATGTCGTATCGGTTTGTACGAAAATTATCATATAGGCCATCATTCGCTCGTTTTTCATATACTGCCAATGCATCACCGATCTTTTGAATGGCTTCCATCCTGATTTCTTCCTCTGCTTCGCTATACATTGCAAATAACTGCTTCGCTGAACTCGTTTCATCCAGTTCTTCAAACATCACGTACAGAATCTTATCCAACATTGTTTTTGAAACACCTAGTCGAAAGATCGTTGCGATCTCCAGCATATTTCTGTCCGATTCTTCCATTTCTGTTAATGATGCAAGCAGGACCGCAGATAACAACGCCTTACAAGCGGTTTCTACTGGATATGTCATGAACTTATATTCCTGGTCATCAATGATGTCATTTGCGATCATTACGATCTGTTCCTCATCCTCTGCTCCTAATCCATCCAAGCAGTTAAAACAGTCAGATTCAGTCATACAGTCCATATTGTAACTGTCTACCCGATACCCATGAATTGTTAGATAAATCCATAATTCTCTTTTATATATCCTGCTTCCGAGATCTACGATCACCATGGAGTCTCCTCTTTGTATGTTCTGATAGATCTGACTTCTCATAAAATCAAACAATTGTTCTTTTTCCATGTTCCCGTCTACATAGAGGTTCCCTTTTCCTTTTCGGACACAGATCTCTTCCCCTTTCTCATCACATCCAAGAATGTCTCCAATCTCATGACCTCGTCTTTTCAATTCCTTTTTATTGATATTCTCAATAGGAATTCCTATTTCTTTCTTCTCCCTCTTTTTTCTGATATCTTCAATATCAACGATCTTCGTCATTTTGTTTTCCTTCCTTCTTCTCTACTCCAATATATTATTTCTGTTCTTGTTCTCGATATGCTTTCCATTTTGCATCCGAACGTCTAAAATTATATTCGTTGTCGGTCGCTACTTCATGACCACATTCGTTACAACGCCCTACACGGAATGGAAATTTAATCATAATTTCTTTGTTCATAACTCCTTTAAATTCTTCCTCTAGCACCTCATCCTGCACTGTAAAATGCACAAGATCTCCACAATTTGGACAATACGTCATATTTTGGCTTAAAAATGACTTACCTTCTCCAACAAGTCCCGCTTTAACGACAACACCTTTTGATCCAATCGCTTCGCTTCTTTCTTGGAAATCATCATAAACTGATTTTGACATTTTCTTTTCTTTCATGACATTACTCCTTTTAGAATTAAACAATTTATTTGATTATGATATGTCATCTTTCATTGATAATGCTTCACCTTCCCCATATCATCCAAGATTCATATCCATATGGAACATAATTTTCTGCATTTACCCAATTCCACTCAAATTTACAATAATCATAAATTAAAAATTGTAGATTCCATTTCTCTCCTTTTATCTCATAAACAGTAATCGGTTCAGAAATATGATCAACTTTTCCTTATTCATCCTTAAATACTCGTTGAACTTTAAACATTGTTAATCTCCCTTCTGTTTCATCATAAGCATTATTTACCGCTGATTTGTTCAAGTTTGGTATGTTCGATATGCAAACAACCGTTTTTACCTTAAAATAAAAACAAAAAAAGCCAGTAAGTATTATCACCTACTGACTTCATCATAAAAATTATAACATAATTTATTTCATCGTACAATCAGCTTCGCAGCATTTATAGGTTTTAAATAATTCCCCTATTGCAACAATATTAAGCATTTCTTACTGCTGCCACAATATCATTAATCTCTATTGGATACATTCCCAATCCCTCATACAGCTTCGCTTGGCTTCGCATACAAAAAACATATCCGGATTTCATCTGTTCTATATCCAAAGATGAAACACGAAAGCCAAACCATGCTCTCATCCCATTATATATAAAACGTCCATTACGGTTTTCTATCCCATATCTTTTCACTATTTCATCTATGATCTTTACACTTAATTCAGGATTATAATAAAATTCCATATCTTCCAGTGTTGTATAGTGATTCTGCGTGTATACTCGATTATCCAATGTAATATTTCTTCTGATCCGGCTCTGTTCTTCTTCCATGATCATTCGATAGACAACTTCGTAGTTTTTTACGATGAATAATCCTCTGACAAATTCACTGTCTCCCTGATACCTTCCCTTAAATAGCTTTTCGCAAGCATTTCCTACCCATTTCCTCATATCTGCTTCTGCCTTTGGTTTCCAACGGATCAGATTATCATCCATATAATATATTGCATACGGTGCATTTTTCTTTACTACTAGACATCCTAATGCCCGGCTCTGCTTTAATGCAGGGTTCTTGTGATTCTTTATCTCCATGACAGGATAATATGTCGCCAGACTCTTTTCCTCTCTTCCGTATAGATAGAGGCCATATCTCTTGTCATATTCATGCCTCTCCCATGCATCATCATCCAATCCCAACTCGCTTCGCTTCGCTGCGGATACATATTCTGCCATATTCATCAAAGTATCTTTCTTACTGCCGGCCTCTTCCATCCTCTGCTCCAAAACATATCTTACTTTCTTCTCATTTTTAAAGATATCTTCTTTATCCGTCCAGAATATCGGTATCCTTCCTTGATACATCTCGGCTAATATCCGCCCCTGGTAAATACATCGCTGCACTTTATCTTTATTGTCTTTGTATGATAACGGCATTATGTTTGTGACAACATTTCCTGTCAGATATTCCGAGCAGTCCAAGGTATTCTTGACCTCTCCTGCCAGTACAATATCTTTTCCTTTTTGAGTGAGATGATAATAGCTTTTTCTTCTAAAGACAGCCTTCTGTATATATCCATTCTCCCTTAATATTTTCATGTTCTTATCCTTAACTCTTCTTCCATTATGAGTCTGGTAAAATATCCTGATCCCTTCCAGATCAATCGCCCCTGACATTGCAATGATCTTGAGAAAATACCCCTTTGTCCCGATCATTGACATCGTTCTTTTTCTCCTTGTTCTCTTTTCTGTATCAGTCATTTATCACGCCTTCCTTCCTGCTTATCATCCCCATTTTCCATTTTTCTTGCTGCCGTTTTCGTTTTATTCTCAACCCATGCCTTTCGCCCTCTTTTCCTTATGTTGATTAATGATGTAAAGGCTATGAACCTGTAAGGGCTGTATTTCGATTCTTTGGCGGCATATTAAAAGTCTTGAAACCCGCATTTTTACTGGATTTTTAATTATTTTTTTTGCACTAAAAGGGGGTACTTTTCTGCTTTTCGGTTTTTGTACAAAAAGTACCCTATTTAAGGACAGAAAAGTACCCCCTTTAACGTAAAAAGTACCCCGTTTAAGGACAGAAAAGTACCCCCTTTTACAGCAGAAAAGTACCCTCTTTTTCTTATTATGATCATGCACTTTAATTACAAAAAGTACCCCCTTTTACAGATCCCTTTCAATCCATTCAAGCTTTTCTTTATATTCATCTTCTAGGACAATATACAGGTTCGCATAACTTCTGGTTCCCCAATTTTTTACTGTCTGAACATGCTTTCGTAGATAATCTGAATCATCATATCCATAGCAAAATTCTATAGATAACATATCAATAATATTAGAAAAATCGATCCTGTCAATATCAATTGTTTCACTTACTGGCAGTACATATTGCTCATGAACTACATACTTTTTACCAGCAAATTTACGTGCTTGGGCCGCTATTTCAACATTATATTCAAAGAACCTTTCAATAGCATTATGTACAGCATCCTCGATTGCTTTTAAGTCAGAATCTTTCTTAATTCCTCTGGATGGAAGGGTTGGAATCTGGATCTTGAAAAGACCATTTATATAATGAATTTCAACTGGAACATCAAGTGGTTCAATTATACGTCCATAACGCTTAGCTTCGCCATTTTTGACGATAATACCGTCCCCAATTTGAATAACTCTTCTTAGATCATTTACCATTTGAACAGCCATTGTATAAGCATCTTCCATCTGAATAGAATAAGAAAGATCAGTTTCACTAAGGGAAGTCTGTAGTAATCCTCTTATTTTAGTATTTGTTTCAACACTTTTTGTTAAAGCTCGAACCAAATAATCCCTCTTTTCATCATTCGCTTTTTGAAGAATTAGATTTGCCTGATGTGTCATTTGTTGCGATCTTCCCTCTCTATCCCCATCATCATTCCCCATTTTTTTAAAAATATCAACTTCTTTAACATTTACTTTCATAGCCTTACTCCTTTTATATATTTCTTTATCTATAAATAGCACACAAATATCGCAATAAATACTAGAATGTGCATGATATGTAATATCTGTAAGATATAAAACCTACATTTTCTACATTTATAATGTTTTATGTGTGTATTTTACACAAATCACACACTTTACATATATTTTTTGCATTTTCACATCATGCACAATATTAGTAATTTGTGATATTTATAATGTTTTGTATTATTCTTCATTTTCTGCATCAATTGAAGCTTCATTAATCTTTACCTTTTTGTTATTATCAGTTCTTTTCCTGATATCAGATGCTACAGAAACAGTTCCATCTTCTTCTACCATCAAATACGCAACAATATTCGAAAAGCGAATATGAGGAATCTGTTCTTCATTTTCGATAATCACAAACCGATCTGGAAGATACTCTTCTTCATCCGGTTCATTAAACTGAATTGCCGCATAATCTCGATTCTCAAATCCCTGTTTACAATATAGAATCTGTGTTTCCACATCAGAATCTTCAAAGAAGGCACTGATTTTTGCACAGGTATCACCTTTATCCGGATAATGTGTTACTAAGGCAACATCATCATTTGCCTTTATATTCCGTAGAAAAATTAACGCCCAAAATGCTGCAAGCATTTCTTTATCTAATACCTGACTATAAAACGCTGCCTTGATCAGTTCTCTTCCTTGATCTTTAGGATCTGGGACAATTGTAAATACTCCTTTTTTTAGCAACTTCGTTACCGCCCTATATACAACATTTCCATCCCCTTCATCAAACCAGCTGTATAATTGAGACATTAACAACTGTCTGTAACGTCCAATCAGCTCATTGCTGATCGTCTCCTGTATTTTTAATCCACGGCTAGGAGATATTTTAAAATCTCTCTGTTTCATCATAAATATCACATTCCTTTCTTTTATCCTGCAATTCTACGTTGTTGTTCTCTTTCTATTTGCTTGGAATCTCCATAATACCCTCTTAGTTTGCTTGCATCTGTAGTGATTAGGCGATCTTCTTTTTCACTCGCCATAACATTAACCATGACATTATCCTGATTGGATATTAAGATACCTTGTCCTTTTTTCATAGCTAGAATACTGTCAAATTCATCTTCTGTTAAAGAGAATACTCTTCGAATCTCATTTAGATTTTCAGACTGAATTTTCATAATAATCTTGGCACTGGAGTTGGATAAGATACGATTTCCATACATACCATTTTTCAATGCTGTAAAGTCAGTTAAATCCTGTGTAGCACAAACAACACCGCCACCATAACCACGAATAGTTTTATAGAGTTCCAAAACATATTCTGCTACTGTATCATTTGTATTAATTAACTTCCAAACTTCGTCAAGCAGTACGATTTTATCCTGTGTACGATCCTCCTTAACTTTACTCCACACAAAATCCGTTGCAATGAACATAACTATTGGCAGTAAATTTTTAGCTCCGATCGTGGAAACATCAAACACGATATACAGATTGTCCAGATTAACATTGGTACGATTATTAAATCCTTTATAAGTACCATAGACAAACTTTTTCAGCTGTTTTAACAATGGACTCATACATTCATAATCATCCTTCTGACATTCTTCATATACATCACCAAGGATTGGCATTTCTTTATAATTTCCATTTTCATCGAACAAAGAGTCATTATCTTCTGTGATTCCATATTTTCTATACACCTTAGTTAATGCAATATCTAATTCCCCCTCAAGATCATCCTGTTCTGCTGGAGATAGATTGCTTGTAAGCAGGGAAAAGAATGTTTTTAATACAGAAATCTTTGCTAACATAGCTGATTTATTTTCGGTTACACTATCGATCATTGCATCTGCACTCGTATCTCTAACTCTTACATCCATGATATTAATGTGGCTAGAACTTGTTTCTGACAGCTCTATGAATGTACCACCTAATTCAAGACATGCTCTTTTCCATTCAAACCCTTTTAATGGAGCAATAACATAAGTTGGCATTCGTTTCTTTCGATATCTCATGGCTATCAACTGAATCAGATATGTTTTACCGGAACCAGATCCACCCAATACACATACATTTGCATTGTTATATAATGATCTGTTAAACAGATCTAAAAGAATTGTGCTGCCATCTTCCTTATTTAGTCCAATATAAATTCCTTTTGCATCAGATATTTCATTAGAAAAGAACGGAAAACATGCTGATAATCCCATAGTTAAAACATTTCTTTTTGCGTTTGGCTCAATCCATTTAGGATCAAGTGTATTTAATGGAAGCGTATTTAAAAATGCAGTATCTTCGATAAATTCACATCCATATACTTGCATTTCCTTTGACTTCATTTCATCTTTAAATGCTTTGATCTTCAACATTAATGCTTCTTCACTTTTAGCGGATAAAGTAACTAGAATACTCATATAATAAAAATCTTCGCCATCTAACTGCTGTTTAATATAATATGTAGACATTAATCGACCAACACGTTTATCATAGCTGACATCAGTATCTTTTAAATGTTCAATAGAACTCTTATTATTACGCAATGCAAAACCTAACTGTTGTTTTACAATACCTTTATTTTCTCTACGAACGAAGATATCAACATCTATCGTATCATCATAATTGGTCAGATTCGTGATCCAGTCTCCATATACAGATTCTCGATATCCTTCTTCTCCAGACAAATAAAAATATGCCTTATATGTATCATCTAATTTTACATATTTATGTTTTGAAACATTTACAGTCACAGGTGAAAAGAAATCTGCAATTGGAACATTTCTTAATACCTTTGGTTCAGAAATTCCCTGCAGATACCTGGCACTGGTCTGCATCTTATAATCATAACAAGATACAGGACTATTTTTGTGCAACATAGTATACAAGTTATACAGCATGTTCTCTGAATGGTTTTTTGAATATTCATTAATACTAAGCCCACAATTGGACAAATAGTGCTGAGCTGTCATATAGTAACCATTTAAGACATTAATTGCTTTTATGGATTCATCTACTGTATTAGCTACATTTTCGACTTTATAGATGATGTAATAGCGTCTTGTTACAGAATGTGATTTTACCTGTTTTAAATATTCAATTTCATCCTGTTGTAAAACACGACATTTTTCATTATCTTCCATACTGATAATTTCTTCTGAATCTTTAATAATTCCAGAAAGATCAGCATTCACACTAATCGACTTAATCTGCATTGATTTAGGTGCAACTTTAAGATATTTGGCAAAATTTTCTATGATCTTGTTTTTCTCACGATTTGTTTTTAAATCGTAACGCACAGGATTGATTTCTATTATCTTTACAAAGTCATTATTTTTGGTAATGATAACTCCATTTGAGATACTTTTGATTGGAATCATATCTACTGCCGTCGTGAATGGTGTCGGAATTTCATATCCGTCAATAATTTTTTGATCTCTAATATTTTTGCTACTTCCGAGATATCTTGACATCTGAGTCTGTATTGATTTTTTAATATTTCTTCCTAATCGATAAATCGGATAATCTTTCTTTTCAGAACTATTCGGTTGTTGTTTTTCTTTGTTTTTATCATTTTTAGGAAACTCTATATATAATGAAGCAACTTTTACTGGGTCTTCACCCTGACGAATCATCTGTTCTTTAATCTTTTTCTCATAGGCTTTTCTCTTCTTTTCCATTTTTAAAGCCTTTTTATCAACTTTTTCTTTTTTACCACCTCTTTTTTTCTTGCTGCTTTTACTATTTGCATCATCGAATTTTGTATTAACATTTTTTTGATTTTTAACTCTTTCTTTATCTAATTCCAATTCATATCGTTCCCGATATGCTTCATCAGGAGGACCATATACCTTCCGTTCTTTCATGAAATGGAAGATTCTTAATAAGTAATCTAATAAGGATACTCCATTGATACCAACCATAGAAGCTGCTGTTCCACCGATAAAACCTAATGCCTCTATACCAAGCATAACTTTCGCATCAAGCGAAAACATACCGCCTATCATTAATGCTGTTAGAAAACAGATTGCTCCGACTGCCAATGATTCAAAAAGGCGTTTCCACTCAATTGTAAATCCTAAAACAGACGCATCAATTTTAAAATTCAGTGGAATTCGATAAATTTTTAGCTTTTCATCTTTTCTACCATACTGATCTTTATTATCTTCTGTCATTTTAATACCTCCTGTTAATTTTGAATATCTGTTTTAAAGACATGTCCATAACTGTCTCTCATTTTGTTATCAAATTTTCCTTCATATTCCTCATCTGCATCTCCATAAACTGATTTACTTTCAGTAGTAGTTGTTGCTGCTTGCTTTTTCTTCTTTCCATTTCTATTACAAGCACAAGCTGCAATAGAAATCATTGTGATTACCATCACAATAAATAAAATCCGTATTTTTTTTACATTCATCATAAAAATTTCCTCCGAAAAAAGAGGAAATACAAAATAAATGTATTTCCTCTACAATATCAATTATTTACTTATAGCCCAAAATGGACAGTGAGCATCATTGCAAGTTTTCGATTCATTAAACACAGTATCAATATCCCAATACCTGTTTCTTGCTCGCCCTCCGCAATCAGCCACTTTTACTTTTTTCCCATCTTTAGATATGCTATATAATACAATAAAGTGACCTCTTAATGTAAAATGACCAGGTCCCATAATAGCAACCACCATTTTACCTTGTTTTAAAGCTTTCTTTAATTTTGATTTGTTGCGATCAAGTCCTTCACATTTTAAGCCCCAATGTTTGGCTATTTTATATGTACAGTTATGATGCCAACCTCCAGGAATATATAATCCTTGTTTAGCACCCCAATCACATGTTTGTATTGGAGTAACTTTCTTTCCGGTAATTGTTGAAATACAGATTGCCATCGAAGTCGGGCCACAACCAGCTATTCGAATTTTGTTTGAACCATAACGCGATTTGAATACATGCTCTGCCCAAGGAGAATCACCTTGGTTATAGTAGACAACTGCTCCGTTATATCCACTGCCCGATAAGGCAGCCTCATAAGCCTTGGTTTGTTTTTTCAATTTTTCTTTGTCATGAATATTATAGAAATAATCATTATCACCAATTCGCTTATAATATCGCTCTCCCTCTAAATTTCTCCAGTTTTTAGGTACCGATCCAGCGGCAGCAAATTCTAATACATAAGGAGGAATATTTCTTTTCCCATTAATTGCATCTTTTACAGCACGTTTTACAAAATTGGCTGGGTGCCGTTTTTTATATGCTCCACTTGTATACGCCTGATACCAACTACTTTTAGCCGTTCCCATAAGTCCCCGTTTTCGATAATATGGAACTCCATATTCAGCCATATTACACATATGACTTACAACAGCTAATGCTCCATCATAACTAACCGAACATTCCTGTGCAACGATTTTACATAATGTCTCATAATCTGATTTACTAAGCTTGTATGTTTTTCCGGCACCGGAAACTCCCAAATATTCACTACCATCTTCATCCGAAACAGATGAAAGATCTATCGTGACTTTTCCATCATTTTTTATTCCAATAATGGAAGCTAAAACAGAACCTTGAGCTTTTCCAAGTTCGATTTCATCATCCGATAACTTTAAATACTTAGCAAATGCATCATCACCACGATATGTTGCTGTTTTCTTCTTTTTATTAATCCGCAAAAGATCTGCTTTTTTTATCCGCTTTTTAAAATCAGATACCAATTTACTATTTGAAATTGGTATGATTTTTTTATCTTTCCAAATAGAATAATAAGATATTAATACACAGACATTTGCTTTAAATTCTCTACACTCTATATCTTCACTTAAATCATCTGACAGGGCTTCTTGAAACCCTGTCAGAAATTCATCATATTTTGATTCAAATACTTGAGATGAAGAAGAATCTTGTGTTTGATCAATAGAAATAAGATTAATAATAGAAGAAGGGATTGAACTGGCAATTACGGTAGGAATCATGAGAATCACGGTTACAGCAATTATTATTTTCTTAACTAATGCAAAACTTGCTCTTGGATTAGAAACAGTCGCAATTGCTGCACCCGGAAGACCACCAGTTGCTGCACCTTGTATGATTTTTGCTGCTTGGACAGCTGCTTTTGCATTTCCAACCTTTTCCGTTTTCTCTGCCATAATCAGCCTCCTTTGTTAAAATTCAATGTCACTTTGATCAGTATTTACATCTTTATCATCAGAAGAAGGCTTTGGTCCAGATTTTGATGATTCTAATGGTCCACCAGAAGATGAAGCATTATTATTACCTACAGTGAAATCATCATATGTTTGACTGCTACCTGGATTATAAATACGAGAATTAATATCATCTAGGGATGATTTGCTATGTGCATAATTTGAACCACTACCAAACCCTCCAACTGATTCATTACCTAATACATCATTTGATGCACCTCCAAATACTGTTTCAGAACATGTATATGTTCCTGATGATGTGCTATTGCCAACTGTACCCATTGATCCACTATTGGATGCTTCACTTGATACAATTTCTGACTCATCAAAAGTAATTCCACCCATCATCTTATGGAAGGTTGGGCACTTGCTAGAATCGTAACTCATAGTTTGTCCACCAATATCTACACTGGCATCAAGATTTCCTGATTCTGTTGCTGATCCCTGAGCATCATCATTAAATAATTCAATATTTTCTCCATTCATTGTAGCTGTAATTTTTCCTTTTCCGTCAGATTCTATATCTGACATGATCTGCATACCATCTTTTCCGGCATCAAATACTAAGGAGTTATCAAGTTTATTCTGATCTTCTTTGCTCTTACCATTCTTTAATTTGTCAAGGTATTCTTTACCTTCACCATATGGGTCCATAAATCCATTTTTATCTTTCATTGCAGCTGCCATTTGCTTTTTAGCATTTTTTCCAGACAATGGTTTATGTAGTAATGAATACATTCCTGCCTGTTTGGCATTTTCCACAGCTGGCGAAAATGGTTCCATTGATTTTTTCCCATCAATAGCATTTTGTTTTAATGGTTTAGAGCCGCCCATCGCAGCTCCACCAGATCCATTGTTAGGATTTCCATTATTCGGATTTCCATCATTTGGACCAGGGGATGGATTCGTAGGATTTATGCCTGATCCACCAAATCCAAAAAATCCATTTCCTTCTTTCATTGACTGAACTTCACTTTTTAGTTTTTCTTCCCAAGCTTTTCCAGCCATATTTTTCATAGATTTCAAAGGTGTGCCTGCAATTGATCCTGCTAAGCCACCAACTGCAGCTGCAGCTCCAGTTGCAGCTTTTGTCACTACATTATCTTTAAATGGATTAATAGATTGACCATTTGGAACTATAGACAATCCACCAACACCAGTCATACGTTCGATGTAGATATTAATAGTCACTGCGTAATCTATAAATGCTCCAATCATCATACTCCATACAATAATCACAGCGAAAGTTGTAAATTTCTTTTCTACTGGCGATGTCATAATATCAGATATAATCTTTTGAATTCCTGACATACTTGATTGCATTTTTGATAGACTATCAAAATTAATTGCACCAAATCCATCTAAAACAATTCGCAAAAACCAACAGTTTAAAATGATGCTAAGCAGATGTTCTATATAAATTTGTAAAAATCCTTTTGTAACACCTTTTGTTGCACGAGAACTTAAACATGCTAATGGTAACGGTGCTAAGTAGGTCAAGATACCAACTCCAACATATGTTCGAAGCATAATTTTTGTCATTTTATATAATTTAGAATAAATATATGCAACTAAAATAATTGCAGCTATTTGTTCTGGCATATGCGTACCGACAACACTTCCAACCGTATTCTTTACAGAATCTATAGCCTTTCCGACGATGCTTTTACTACTACTTGTCTTTACTAATGCATCATAAAATGAATCAAACATGTCAGATGCTAATCCTTTTTTTAGAATTTTTGTAAGTTTACTTGATTGCAAAACTGTTAAAGAACTTGTAGTAAATGACAGTAAAATATTTAATAACGGTTTGTATGCCAATACTGAAAAGATAGCAGTCGCAAAAGATGCTAACAAACTCAATGGCGATTCTGCTTCATCAATTGATGATGGATTAAGATTTTTTGAAATTTGAAAGATAAAAATATAAAATGCAACCCCTAATGCAATTGCCATGATTCCAATGCTCAATTTTTTTACTAAAGGAAACACACTTTCAAACACACTTAAATTAACACCTAATGCACCCAAAATTGCTGAAAAGTAAATATCAAGTACACTTGTAATCCATCCAATAAATGTTTTAAATATTCCGTTTAAAATCCAATCCAATTGTTCTCCGCTGCCAAAATACGGACAGCATTAAAAAACTCTGCCTGACAGCTCCTCCTTTCTTAAATAAATGTCTTTTTTAGAGCTATCGTATTTTCTAACTCTCTCATAAATAAAAAACACGGAAGAGAAGATCCCTTCCGTGCGTATTCAAAATCCTTGGAAGATAAGAATTTTGTTAACTTATTTATATTTTCTAGCTAAATGTAAATGAGAAAAAGCCAGCAGTAGATAACTGTTTACTTATGATCTCGATCACAGATGGAGCAACTGCAACTCCAAATACAGCAAAAATGATTTTCATTGGCCATCCATGCAGTCTACGTTCAAATTCACTTCCAGGTGCACCGATACGTAATGCAAATGCAATAGCAAGTGCAAGACCAGCTCCCCATTTAATAGCTTTCGCAACGAAACTGGTATAGAAGTCTGATGCAATCGTAGATAATGACTTTGCAAGTGAACTAAAGTCACCGGCCGCATTACAAACCATTGGTAAAATGGATGATAAAATCAAGCTTGCAATCATTGCACACATCATTGCATAAACAACTGTTTCTGTATCTACAACCTGACGATTCATTGCAAGAGTTGACCCGGATGCATTCCATTTTGTATTTCTACGCTTTTCTGGATGTTTACTTCTTGTAATCTTTCGCATTGTACTATCCTCCCTCATGAAAAATGAATAGATTATAAAGTTACAAATTTTTATATCACCTACCCTATCTTCCACAGATAAATCATCTTTAGAGTTGGATGCTATAAAAATGAAAACTGATGTTAGAACAAAATTAATCCAAAAAAAATAGAGATATTTCTCTGAATATCTCTATCGTAAATGGACATAATCTGCCCCTATATTCAATTTTCTAATAAAAACCTCTTTCCAAATCAGGAAAAAGATTAGTGAGAACCCTTTTTCTCACTGTTCATATTATAGCATACTAAGTTTAAGATTACACTAACATTTCTATACCAATTTACTACCATTTTGTTACCAATTTTATACCAATTTGATATCATTTAGGAGTATCAACCATTTTTACTAATTTATATAAATTATTCTCAAAAAGAAAAGCACCCATTTATCACGGATGCTCTTCTCGTACCTAATAAGTGTACAGATTTTAAGTACCTTCATCATATCTGATTTTGGAATATTTTTCAAGCTACAATTTCTTTTCTGGAATCACTTTTCGTGCAACTACTTTTGAAATCTTCATTGTTCCAAGTTTTCTTGAATCCAAAGAATGATCCCGGTTATCTCCCATAACATAAATAGAATCATCCGGAATCACACAATCTTCCTCGCCCATCGTTGATCCTTCATCTTCCAGATATTTTCCATTAATATAAACTTTATGGTTTTTGATCTCTAAATGTTCTCCTGGCAGTGCGATCACTCTTTTAATAAAATCATATTCTTTATCTTTTAATGTCACTTTAATGATCACAACATCTCCACGATGTAACTTGTCATTTTTCTGAAATTTCTTCATGATCAATTTCTGTCCATCTTTTAAAGTAGGATTCATAGATTGCCCATTTACTTTAAACCTTTGATATTGGCTGATATTCTGATACGCTAAAATACCAACATATCCAATGATAAGCAGAACCAACAAATTCCATAATATCTTTTTTAACTTCAATAAAAACACCTTCTTTATAACATGTTAGGATGGCTGCCGCTTTTAGGCCCGATTTTCCCCATATGTGACCATAATCGATTTTTTCCAGATTGCGTAGTCCAGTATACGGTATCTCCATCTTGCTTAATCACATCACAATCTAAAATTTTATGGTTCATTACATTTACTTCTTTTAAAGCTGTTACTTTTCCATTGGAATCTACTTCTGCAATCTGATTTTCTGCCCAACCGCATCCTGATCCAGCACTTAGTTTTCCATGCGTGTCGTCAGCTCCAAGATCTCCTGGAATTGTTACGCCATCAAGTGTGAAGGCATTTGGGGCATGAATTCCTTTTTCTCCACCCATAATCCCATACTCACATGCGATATTATAACAGCTGCTGATAGATTCTTCCGGATAAAAGAGATCGGCTACTGCTCTTGGTGATTCATATTTCTTTTTCACTATTTTTCTCCTTTGTATGGTTGTTCTCAAGTATATTAATGACTTTTCCATCTTTTCCTTTTACAACCGCTTTAGGCTGATGATATTTTCTTTTATTTATAATGTCTGATTTTTTGTTATCCATAATATTCCTCATAAATGTAAAAAAGAGGAGAGATTATTCCCTCCTCTTTCTTCCATCGGCTAACGCCTTACTGTATCTACTGCTCTTCGTCACCTTTCTGTTTCTTACGGATCACAAATGCTGTTCCTCCGGCAACTACGACTACAATGAGTCCGATTACAACTGGAACGATGGATTTCTGACCTGTTTTTACAGATGATGAACTTGATCCACTACCAGGTGTAGATGTATGACTTGTAGTTTTTGGAGTCTTCTTCACTCCTTTAACCTTTACAGTCTGATCTTTATCTGTGATATCCTCATGTGTTCCGATCACTGCTCCAGTTTCAACATCTAACATCTTTTCAAATGCTACAAGTGAATATCCTCCAAGTTTGCTTGCATCAAATGTAAAGCTTACCTTTACTTCTCCGTTTGCTTCTTTTGGAGTGAATTTTGCTGTTGCTGCAACCTCTTTACCATTCACTTTGACTGGTTTCTTTGTATCCTTATCATATAAGGTACCGGAAACTTCCAGTTCTTTGTTTGGTGTTACATTTTTATATTTCACAGTATCTACGATAGTGACTTTCTTATCAGCATTAACGGTGTGATCCCCGTCGGCTTTATCTGTTGCTGTAGTATGTAATTCAGGGAAATTTACTGTCTGGTCAGAATCATCAATGTCCTTATGAGATCCGATCAATGTTCCTGTCTTAACATCGTAAGCTTCTTCAAAGGCCACGGCTGTTTTACCAGCAATGCTTGTGGCATCGAATTTAAATTCTACCTGTGCTGTACCAGAAGCTTCTTCCGGAGTAAATTTAGCACTTGCAGTAACTTCTTTGCCATCGATCATAATTGGTTTCTGAGTATTCTTATCATATAAGATACCCTTTAACTCAACTTCTCTACCAACCTCTAAGTTCTCATATTTCACTGTATCGACTAAAACAGTTTCTTTTGCGGCGTTTACTGTCTTGTTTCCGTCTTTATCAGTTAATGTAGTACCGATCTTTGGTACAACGACAGTCTGTTCACCATCGTCAATATCCTTATGATCAGCAACTAAGGTGTTGGTTTCTACATCATAGGCTTCTTCAAACGCTACGAGTGTTTTACCAGCGAGATCACTTCCATTGAATTCAAATGTAACATCAACACTTCCTTCACTTGCTTCTGCTGTGAATGTAGCACTTGCTGTTACCTGTTTTCCATCAATTTCAAGTGGCTGCTTTGTCTCTTTATCGTAAAGAACACCATCAACCTTATACTCACGACCTTTTTCAAGACCTTTGTATTTAACTGCGTCTACCAGTGTGATCTTTTCGTCTGCATTGATCACATGAATCTGGCTGTCTTTACCGATTAAAGTTGTTCCGATTTCAGGAATCTCTACTGTCTGTCCTTCATCTTCAAGATCTGCATGAGTACCGATCTCGTTTTCTCCTTCATATAAGTTTTCAAAGACAACAGTGGTTGTTCCTTTTAATGCACTTGCATCAAATGTGAATTCAAGTTCTACGGTTTCATTTTCTCCGTTTGCTTTGAATGTCTTTTCTGCAGTAATTTCTTTTCCATCGACTAATAATGGATTTCCTGTTTTCTTATCCATTACCTTACCTTTCAGAGTATATTCTCTTCCGGCAACGATGTTTTTCACTTCAACTTTATCAATGATTGTTACATCCTTACCTGCGTAAGACATGTGTGTTCCATTATTCTTATCGCTCGCTGTTGTGCTTACTTTTGGAATAAGAACAGTCTGATCATTATCGTTGATATCTGCATGAACTGCATATTCTTTACCCTTATATTCAAGAGTTTCAAATGCAACAATCTTCTTACTAGCTGTTTTAACTCCGGAGAATTCAAAGATTACATCAACTGTTCCGTCCTCAGCATCTGCTGTAAATTTCACACTTGCTGTTACTTCTTTTCCATCATCATCAAGAACAACCTTTCCTGTTTCTTTATCCATAAGTTTACCGATCATTGTATAAGTTTTTCCTTTGATCAGATTCTTATAAGAAACAGTATCCTTGATCTTCATATCTTCTTTTGCTTCAACGATATTAGATCCTGTTGTTGCATCAGATGCTTTTGTCTTGATTTCAGGGAATTTAATTGTCTGTCCTTCATCATTAATGTCATGATGAACAGCAATCGTTGTTCCGTCTGCTTCACTTGTCAATGTTTCAAATACAACAACATCTTTACCTGCTAATGATAATTCCGCTGCATTAATATTGATTTCAACATCAACTGTTCCGCTTTTTGTGGTATTAGAAAATACTTTGGATGCTGTAACTTCTTTGCCGTCTTTATCAAGGATTGCTGCTTTTGTCGCTTTATCCATTAAGACTGCTGTTAATTTGTATTTACCTCTGTCTAGGTGTTCATAATTAACAGTATCAATGATTGTTACATCATCTGTCGCTGAAGCCACATTTGTTCCTGTTGCTTCATCTTTTGCTTTTGTACCAATACTTGGCTCTGATTCATCAGTTAATGTTCCGGCATTGATTTTTTTACCATCTTTTGTGATCGTAAAGTCTGTACTGATCAGTTTCAGTCCTTTATTACTATCACTACGCAATTCTTCAATTTTGTATTTTCCGTAATAAAAAGCACCTAAACTATCATCGGCTTTTGCAACACTTCCATCTTCGCCCTGTCCAAACCATACTCCGGCATCCAGATCAAAATCAGAAGATTTTAAAACGGTATCCTTTGTATAGCCTTTTAACAATTTGTCATTGGCATTTGTATTTTTAGAGTGTTTGTTATCTGTAGAATCAAACTCTCCATTCTTATCTGTTACGATTACGTGGGTTTCTCCAGTCGCTTCATTTGTTACCTTGAACGCTGCACTGATACTCTTTCCTTCATCAGATTTTTTTCTGACAGAGTAATCACCTCGAACTACCTGGTTCGGGAATTTTAAGTTTGCATCCAAATCTGGCGTATACATTGTTCCGTCTGCACCATGGCATACAACTGTTTTTTCAGTTCCATCTGTCATTTTGTAACCCTGACTGCTTGAAATTTCCTGAACACCATATGTACCATAAGGTAATGTTCTCTCATCAGTCTGAGCTGTATATTTTTTCAGATTAGAATTCCATGAAGTTGTGATCTTTGTCACTTCTTCTCCCGGATTCACTGTCTTATCACCATATTTAATGGCTGTTGCACTTCGGTTGATAATAGAGAACTGAACACCTTCAAGTGTTGTTCCGGTTTCAGAGATCTTATGATCCTTTCCACCGATGGTTTCACTCTTATCAAGTTCTTTATCAACTTTCCATACCTGGATTCCATATTTCTTCGCTGGATCAGAAACTGTAAAGTCTGTAACTACTTTGGATGGCTGTTCACCATCTTTATCACTGACTCTTGTGAAATAAATACGATTACTTAAGACCTGCCCGTTAACAGAAACGGTACTGTCTTTGATTTTATATCCGTCTGGAGCTTTAGTTTCCTCGATCGTCAATGTTCCCCATGGAACTACTGGTGTTCCATCTGAATCTCTATAGAAATCATCACCAGAAATTTTATATTTATCATCAAATGATAATACATAATTTCCTTTCATGTTTTTCTGTGTTTTAAGAACCCATGTTTTAGTGGCTTTTGAAGGTAAATCAGATGCACTATTGTAGAAATTATTATAGAATTTTACAGTAAACTCTGCACCTGAAAGATTTGCATCTCCCTGTACGGTTTCTCCTGTTTCTTTGTCTACTTTCTTGACTTCAAAGTTAACAGGGTCGTCCTTTGGTTGATCGGCAATGGTTACAACGGCAGGGTTATCATCGTCGTTCTTTTCCGTAACTTTTACGGGATAAGCCTGACCATTTTTCGCATACCCTGTAGGTGGATTGATTTCTTTAACAAAGTAATCTCCCACATCAATTTCGTCTGTGTCAGTATTACCATTTTCATCGGCAGTTAATGTTGTTACTTTATCAGTACAAGCTTTGTCTTTATAAACTCCGAATGTAGCTCCTTTAAAACTATAACATCCACTTCCATTTGTCATAGATGGATTTGCTGATACTTTTTTTACTTGAACATTACCGGAATTGTTGTATTCATACTTTAATTTGTAAATACCAAAACCACTCTGTGTATTGATCTCCTGTGTGTTCAGTCCAATGATAACATACTGGTCTTTCAGGTCTACATGAAGTACAGATAAACGGATCTTAGCATCTTCGCCATCTTTCACTTTACCCATTGGATTTGTGATGTGGGCACACTCACCGGCAAACATATGCTTACTGGAGTAAGTTGCTTTGTCTCCTGTGTATTTCGTTACGAAAGAACCCTTCATATGAAAATCAAGCTTTGCTTTATTTTTATTTAAAGCAGTTGCTTTGTATTTAGAGGATGAGTTTGGTAAACCGATACCAAAAGTCACATCTTCAAAGTTTGTTTTCTGATTAACACCATCCTGATCACCAAAATCAGATCCTTTATCGTAAACATCGAACCATCCACTCTTCTCGCTTCCGGTTGGAAGATACAGATATTTAATGGAATGTCGGATAGCTTCTGCAGTTGCTTTCATATTATAATTAACTTCCATATCACTCAGTTTTGAGAAGTAACGAATGGAAGATTTATAATCGAACACCTGTCCGTCCTGAAGCTTTGCTGGGTCCACACGGTCTAAAATGATCGGATTTCCTGTTTTCTTGTCTGTAACAAACTTTAGTTTATCCGGATTCTTCACGGATGCACTGACATCTGTTGTAAAGAAACGTGCAACAGATTTGACAGCTCCTACTTTTTTCACTTCTACTCTGACAGAAGTTAAAGTTGCAGGAGATACAGCAAGTTCTAACACACCGGTACTCTTATTAAATGTAGCAGTATCATCTTTATCCAGATTCATTTCTGTTTCAGATCCATTTAAGAAAACTTTAAAATCACTCATTTTAAGTTTTTCTGCCATTTTCTTGCTTGTTGTAATTGGAACTTTCACAGTTACATCAAATGCATTTGCTTCAACAGACTGTTTTGTTACTTCTCCACCATTATCAACTGTAGTATCAATAGCAATTGTCTGATTATTGATAGATCCACCATACATTACCTGTCCGGTGATCAATACATTCTTATTTTTTTCAAAGTAACTTTTAGGAATATAAGCTAATCCTGTTTTCTTATCAAATTTAATATCTTTGATTACATTTGGATTTGCATTGTTTGTCCCTTTTACAAATGCTGCATCATAAATACTTCCCATTCCATTGATTTTTGCACTGGAAAGATTCGCAACATAATAATCTGCATCATCACTTGTATTGTACAATTTTACAATAGTTGAATACTGTGCAATAAATGCATCTTTGTATTTTGCCCATAATGTATCAATTGTACAATCCTTTGGGATTTTAGACTGTTCTGCGATCAACTGTTTTAATCGGATAGAATATCCGGTTTCAGTTAAATCATTTTTGATTTCTTTCGTAGACTTATCCGCTTCGGATGTTACTACTTTTTTATTTACATTTTTAGATACATATGATTCCGTATCATCATACTGCAATTTTCGAGCGGCCACCCCGACATTGTTATCCAATGACTGATCCGCCGCAAAGGCATTTGCCATGTTTGTAGCAACAACACCACCTGCAGACATAACGACAGCCATAGATCCAAAAAACAACTGACGGAGTTTTCCCACGATCTTATACTTATCCATAATATTGCTCTCCTTATTTTTATCGTTCTTACAAATACTTTTCAAAATATTTGATTTATGTTATACTTTTTTTGTATATTTTGGCGAACAGTCGATTTGAGCTGTCCACCAAAATATGATCTTATATTTATTAAAAAGAAAGCAGCCGCAATCTGCTTTCTTTTTTATTTACAAGGATTCCTATTTCGATACATAACATATCACCTCTCTCATAAAATTTTATAAGAGCAACTTTATGGATTTGTATATATGTATATTAAATTTTCAATGTACTTTCATTTTTGCAAAGCAAGATTGTATACTTGCTTTCATGGAATATACTAACATAAAATGTTATATTTTTCAATAATTTATATCGTTTTGTTTCATATTTGTGTAACACTCCCATATTTTATTTTTACTTTATATATTTTGCCAAATATATTTATGAATATATCAGGCAACAAAAAAGGCAACAGCCCATAAAGCAAGCTGCTGCCTTCTCATTATTTGAATTATTATTTATTCTTTTACACTACCGCAATCACATTTATAACCGACCAAAACTTTTTCATCATATGATTTTTGATCCACTTTCCATACCTGTTTCGTTGTTGCTTCATGATGTACTGTTACATCAACAGTCTGAGAACCATAATTATGTCCATCACAATGTCCATCCCAACCTCCAGAGGCAAGATACATTCCAAATGGAGGTACATCTTTCATATCTTCAGGATTGACTCCCATTTCTTTATAAATTGCATAATCACTATTATAATGAGGCCATCCAGCTTCTTCAGTCCATCCTTGTTCTTTCATATCATCAATTGTAAAATATTCATTTGGCAATTGTGGATAAGTTTTATTATTAATACTATCAATAAAATCCTGCGTTTTATCTCTTCCACAAACAAAACAAACCTGATGTCTTCTCTGCACAGTTTCATCCCAAGCTGGAGCCTCAACAGTCTCATAATGTCCAGCTTCATCATGATGTACAGTCTTGTAAACTGCCTTATAATCATGGACATGCTTTTTTGTTTCTATTACAGTCTTACCTTTTGTGTTAACAACCTTAACAGAGACCGTTGTTCCAATCTTTTTGTTGTTATCTGGTTTTACTTTCCAATATCCAGTAACTGCACTTGCTTTTTTCACATAAGTTTTACCAGCAATTTTTACTTTAACCTTATAAGAAGGTCTGGTATAACCAGAAATAGATTTACTGTTTGGCGTATATTTATTGATCTTTAATTTCTTCGCAATCACATATACTTTTTTTGTTTTGTAAAGTTTCTTTCCTTTGTAAGATTTTAAAGTGTATTTCTTACCGGCAGCAACACGAGGAATTTTAACTGTAAATTTTCCTTTTTTGTTAGCTTTTGCTTTGTAAGTTTTCTTACCGATCTTAACTCTTACAATATTTTTCTTTCTAGTTTTACCATTAATTCGCGTTGCGTTTTCGTACACTCTATTAACAGAAAGTTTTTTACTTGCTGCATGTACATCATTTCCTTGAATACCGAAAGTTACACTTGCAGCCATCATCATAGATAAAAGTCCGATTGTTAATCTTCTTCGTCTCATAATACTTCTCCTTTTCTTTGAATAAACTATTTCCTTTTGTAGTAATTAGTTTAAAACAGGTTTAAAATAATTGCAAATCAATTAAAATATCCACAAAATCACTTACAAATGGCTTGTTTACGTGGTTTATCCACATTTTTCGTATATTTTTCCAGAAAATAAATTTAATTTTTTTCAAAAAAAAAAAGAGATGCCATTTCTGACACCCCTTATTCCAGCGAATCGCTATACAAAAGGTAATTGTTTCTCAAAGATATGAGTCATATTACATTCTTATCATAACAACTCTTTCCAATATTTGCAAGTCAGTCCACAAACTATTCACAAAATTATTATTTTACAGTATACTGTAAGTGTAAGTTTTGGTTTTACAAATAGGAAAAGAAGTTAGTTCTGTATAAGAATTTTCTTCTTTTCCTTTTTACTATAACATCATACCTCATTTCGTTATCTGCCTTTGTACGATCAACCATTTCCTCTGTAAAATAGAAGCCTTCAATTCGCAAATAAAACTTCTCATTTTTTGAATCATATTGATCTGACCACACAATTTCTCCTATACGTTTTACTTTAAAGAAACCGATTTGATATGCATAAATACCATAATCCACATTTTTATAAATTATCATAATTGCACTCTCCTTTTTTAAATAATTTTTCTTTTCATATTAAATATGAGATTTTTGAAAATTTTTCTACACTTTAAACTAGCATATTGCATTTAAAACGAATTTTTATTATAATTAATATGCAGACAGGAAACTGTGCTGTATAATCGCGGGGTCTGAATTAACGTTTAAGTGGCGTGTTCCGCCATCAGCCGCGATGCCATCGAAAATTATTCGATGGTTTTTTCTTTTTCTGTTTTATAATTATATTTTATATGTTATAATAATAACAGTTTATTAGAATCCAATCAATCGGGATAAGTCTGAGATTTTTTAATTAAATAATGAAAAATGAAAGCATAGATCAAGCAGACAAAATGTCTGTTTTTTTTTATGCTTTTTATTTTCATATAAACAATGAATCAGGAGGTATTTATAATGAAAAAAGGAGTAAAGAAACAGATGGCAGCAGTTGCATTAAGCTTGCTAACAGTATCAGGTATTGGACTTAGTGGAGCTAATGTAGTTAAAGCTGCCAGTCCATTAAAAAATAAGGCTACAATTAATATAACTGCCAAAAAAGTACGTAAACCTGTTACAAAAAAAAGTTCTTGTTCTGTAAAAAAAGGAAAAAGTATTTGGGTTGGTCCAAGTTATGGCGGTGTGCATCCATCAACAAAAAATTGGAAAAGTAGTAATTCAAGAATTGCCACTGTAGCAACAAAAGGAGATTCCGAAGGCGGACATAAAGTTACCGCTAAAAAGAAGGGAAAAGTTACGATTAGTTGTATCGTAAGTAAAACAAGCAGACATTGGGTAAAAGGAGATGTCTTCAAATGGACTGTTACTGTAAAATAATTTAATTTATACAAAAAAAAGAGCAACCTCAAAAACAAAAAGGTTGCTCTTTTTACATATTTAATATCGTGCTTGAATAAATGTACAATTTGCATGATTTTTACAATTAACACATTATACACAAATTACATTTATATCAAATTTCATGCTCTAATAACCATTTCAACAATTCTGTTTTTTTCCATAAATCATCATCCTTTCTTTTTTTTGCATCCTAATGCGTCTAAACGTAAATTTGGGGATTATTCAGTTCATCCCTCTAAACATTTTACGATTATGATATGTCCACAATTTATCTCTAAATATAAAATGGTAACATTCATCACCTGACGCTATCGTTTGTCCCTGTATTATGTAACCATGATGATTTACAATTTTTCTAAAATCCTGATACTGTAAAGAAAATCTGATAGCATCATCATATAAGATACAAAATTGATCATCTGCCATTGCAAAAATTCCTAATTGATTTGCAATATTTTCTAAAACTGCAGGTGCAAGTAATTCAGGATTCTTTAAATTTTGACAAAATACTTTATTATACAATTCCATTACCACTTTTTCATGATATAATACATATTTCATATCATAATCAGCCAGATTATATTTTTCTTTACAAGAAAATCTTTTTATTTTATCGAATTTTCCATTCGGAGCATACAATATTCTAACTATATATCCCATCTCTTGAAGATTATTAACGATACAATTAACGCTATCATCCATTGAGAAAAGAAAATAACAATTTCTAAGACAAGTTCGAATCTTATTTTTTGGTGCATTTGTTTGTATAATCAATGAATTTTTTCCATTTTTATTTGATTTTGGAAGAAAAATCTGAACAATTCTTAATTTTGTTTCCGCGGCATTATACCGTATTGCTTCTTCGCTCTTTCGTAAATAGTATTCAAACTTTACACCTGTTAATGAATAAAATAATGACTCAAAATCTGCCTTATTCTCTGCAGCTAAGTATAATTTTAAAATATTATCAGGCATTCCTTTGATTGTGAAATTAGACCTTTCCATAATGCCAGTAAAAATTCTATCCGTATTTTGATATACACCATTTGGCTGTTTTGATGATAATTCTACCATTTTCTCAATTTCTTCTGTAAAATTCATATCTTTTTTCTCCTTTTTTCAACAAAAAATTGATACAAAAAATATATCAACTTTTTATATCAATTTTTTGTTTTATTATTTCAAATTTTAAGTGTTTCTATATATAAATTTTGGGATTATTTAGTTCATCTAAAATATCATTAAATACTTCGTCGTCAATTGAATTTCCTGCTTTGAATTCTCTTAATGTTTTTCCAACTGTTAAATCATTAATGTAAATAAGCCTTGAAATATGATCAACAACAAAAGCATATAAATGATCATAACCAGACATAGTAAATTCTACTACAGCAAGCATATCTAAGCTTTTACAAACTTTTTGAATCTTCACATACTCATTTTGTGAAAGTAAAAAAAAATTTTTTAGAAATTTAACAGTACATTCACATTTTCCCATGTATTTACCAGAACCGTTCTTCATTATTTCATCAATCTCTTCATACGTATATTTTTTTGTATTAATAGAATCTTTTTTGTAAACATATCCATAATCTCCAATATCATAAGAACTGATTGAAGCATCTCTGCCATATGCTTTGTAGTCAAAATATGATTCCATTTTGTTCTGTCTCATATAAACACCTAGTTTACTATTGTCAAATAAAGCATGTCCTAATTTTTCATCAGGATCTTTGATATTTTGATCTACCCAATTTGAAAAATATCCATAAATAATATCTTCGAGTTGTAGGCAGACATTAGATATTTCTAATGCTGCTGTAATTTCTCGTACTTTGCAATAATCTAAGACCTTTTTACAATCTTCATCTAATAAACAATTTAACAATTTTGCAGCCTGATTTAGATGATATATGTTTTCATGCTCATCTATTTCAAAGTCTGCATGGTAATCAAAAATTGCAATAGCTGAATTATGATCTGCAATTCCTAAATGCTCTTTTAATATCTTCTGCAGGGATTCCTCGTCAATACCCAAGGTAATCCATCGACCATTGAGAATCCCTTGATTGTATTTTTTTAAATTTTCTACATATACTTCTATAACATTTCTCATTTTTCTTTCTCCTTCAAAAAAACAAAAAGACATAAAATAAACAGGTATAACCTTTGTTTACTTTATGTCTTTAATTAATAAATTTTATTCTAATTATTTTATGCAAAATCAAATATATCTTTTTATTTTTCTAAAAAGATAACATTTTTCTCCTACATTTTCCATTTCTACAATATCGACAACATAACCATTTCGGCCTGCAATTTTTCGTACTCCTGATGTTAGTACATCCTGGGATAAATAGTCAGGATCATTTTGCGTCATACAAAAACTATTTTCTTTCACATTGAAAATGTTTAAGTTGTTTGCAATTTCATTTAGATTCATATTTTCTTTAATATCATTATCGATACAATCCATAAGATATTGTTTTGCTTCATCTTCCGTTGCCGTAAGAAATTTTAAGATACTCTGCGGGAATTCTCGGCCATTCAATGACCGAGATGAAAGCAGGATGGCTCTTTGAGCCATCACCCCTTCCCTAAAGTTTTCTTTGCTCCTATGATCCAGTTGCCACAGTGATGCAGAATTCTGAGTTTTGAAAGACTGACCTGTTTGTATTTAGGGGATGTACTGAGATACTGATCATCCGCATCCTTTACATAACAGGATTTTCCGGTAAATCCGGAGATCCAGCCTTTCTTTCCATTCAGTTCTACACGATCAAACAGACAGCCAGTCATTGATACCTTTTTCTTATTCTGTCTTTTGGTAACAGTGACCGCCTTTGTGTTCTTATTATTGCGTGCAGCTGTGCGGTTTGGTTCCTTGCGTCCCTTTCTCGGAGTTTCTTCATGCAAAGAACGCTTCTTTCTTCTCACCTGTTGGATACAGATCACAGACTCTTTATCCTTTACAGCTGTGATCCCGGTCTTTACTAATGCAATGGCAGTCGCATCATTTCCATGACTTTTTGGAAGCTTTAGTTTCTCCCGATCCACTTTCGTGACATTTCCATAAGTAAAGACTGCTTCCGGAAATGCTCTTATCAGACGTTTCCTTAAAATGTTCATGAACGTGGCATCCCTAAGCCCTCTGGAAAATCTCTTCTGTTCCTGCATCCATTGATAAAGGATACCTCCCGGCAGATGATTCTGTGCACTATGACAATCACTGCATACGGTGACCATATACTGCGGATCATCGGTTGCACCATGGCTCCTGTACAAGATGTGATGTACGTGCAGCTTTCCTCCTTTCTTTTTACATATCTGACAAGTATATCTGTCACGGTCAAGGACATAGGCACGGACATTTTCATAGTCATACTGCGGCCCTTTCTGGTACAAATCTCCGTGGATCTCTGGGTTCTTCATTCTTGCTGGATCAAAACGTCCTAATTCAATAGAAAGACGGTATCCTTCCGGAAGAAGATCCTGTAGTTTTTTGATCCATCGGATATGATGATCTGTTTTTGACTGCAGGGATGGCGGTAGCCATCCTTTCGGTCTTTTCGATGTGAACGTGATCTTCTTTTTCTGCCAGTGTCTGCCTTTTCGGTCTGGGACTTCACAGTAAACACGCTTGGTCTTTGGTCTCCACTTTGGATGACGGTATCTGGTCTTCCGATAACGCCTTCCCCTTCTTAATGAAGCTTTTGCCTCCAGAAGTTTTCTTTTGCTCATGGAGTCCCTGAGACCGATCTCTTCCTTATGTAAGACTGTCCCATCCTCACGCACAACGGACACCCCGATATGTTGTGATCCGGTATCAATCCCAAGATAACCTAGCTGTGTGGTACTTCCTGTCTTGTAATTCAGTCTGATCGTAAATGGGACCTTCTGCTCAACAAAAGCTTTTCCTTGTTTCAGCAATAAACGGGCTTTCCTTTCAGATGTAGGCATCAGCCGGCATCCGTTCAGCCCGACCACGAATACACTCATGGCTGTTTTCTCCTTTCAATAAATATGATGGCAGGTACACAAAAGTCCTGCCCTCCCTGACGGGAGTGATCACCCTTCGACAAAGTTCCAGATACTTCTTGCTCCAGGTCAGTGCCTTCTTCTCCGGGGAGACATCCGTTGCCTGAACCCTGTTCCCGGCTTAGGTACCACCGGGTCGGGTATTGATATCTGGGACGTAGCACTAATGGTATCCCTCACAAAACGTGGGTTCCGTTGCACTGAGTCTAGTCAGCCCGCCCTTTCGGGTACCATTGATCAACTTTGCATACTTAGCATGATTGATTATTCAATGGTCGAGAAGCTGACATTAATCTCGTCATTACAAGTATCACTGATTGCAATAATCCATTTCGTTTTTTCATTTTGATTCATGTTTTTCTCCTTTAAATAAAATTTTCTTTCTAATAAAACTAAAATTCACTACCATTTCCTATTACGAATAAAGTTCAACATAATCATTTTCCTCGGAGTATTCAGATCCACATTGAGGACAAACAATATATTCATCATTTGGAACAAATTCTGTACCGCAACAATTACAATATGCATGACGATATACTGTCGCCTGCATTTCTTTTGATTTTTGTAAAAATTTTTCTTCTTTCATAACTCTCCTTCCTTTTTAATAAAAAAAGACATAAAAATAAGCAGATCTATATATTATCTGCTAAATTTATGCCTTTGGGTTTAAGTTTCTATTTTTTTGGATTTCTTTAAAATGTTCAGAGCTTTTCCTAAAGCTCCAAAGTCTAATAAAAATTACATATTTAGTATAGCATATAAACATAAAAAAATAAAGAAAAACAAGCAACACATATGTACAATTATACGTGCTGCCTGATAACTAATTAGTAACTAATTTCCATTCTCCACAACTACATTTATACCCAACAATTACCTGCTCATCATAAGCTTTTTTGTCAACTATCCATTTATTCCAAGTTGCCCCTGGAGAACATACGCTAACAGTTACAATCTTCGTTGTAACATTCTTATTTTTACATGATCTGTCCCATCCACCATTATTTAAATAATCTTCATGTGAATTACCCCTCCCATGCGGTACAGTAGTTCCTATGGAAGTGGCTTCTAACAGTCGTGACAGTTACCCATTTCT